>Ga0247611_10000020_pt1 | contig 294548 bp, 260 predicted proteins | sample 177DNAGHGhighgp2_FD_192422 | JGI IMG/M metagenome (GOLD analysis project Ga0247611, IMG submission 192422) | Sheep rumen microbial communities from Palmerston North, Manawatu-Wanganui, New Zealand - 1770 DNA GHGhigh gp2 | ecosystem: Host-associated > Mammals > Digestive system > Stomach >... | reverse complement strand
AGTTTTGTTATTCCATAGGCACCCGTTGTTGCCGTTGGTATTGTTGACGTAGTTGCAGTTCCTGAAGATGGAGTTAATGTCGTCACCCAAGTATTATTATTAGAGCCATATGCTCCAGATAATGTATATGTTGTATTCGAGTTTGTTTGACAATAGATATCTGTTGCATTACCATCAATCGTAATTGTTGCAATTTTGGTTCCACTTGTTAATGAACGAGATATCGATGTATTGCCGGAATGCAATGCATGATATGTTGCATAAGAACCTTGGTTGTCCCCATTTGGTAATACGATGTTGATCGTATCAAATGGAACAGGATTGGAAGCATCCGTTACATCAATACCTGTTGAAATATAAGTTCCACCATAGTGTGCGGTATTTCCATTATCAGTATTATACTGCCCAATCCATAGATTGGCAGCGTTGTGAATAATCAATGGAGCTAAATGAGACTGTTTATCCAATCCATAGATACCAATACCGGTGTTATTAAATGCTAACCTACCGGAAATATTATCCGAACCTGATAACGGAATATAATCATGTGTATGATCAGAAGATGCGATACCTAATGAAGTAATATCAGATTTAGTTAAAGCTGCTCCCGCTGAAACATGGCCGTTTGTGTCGACAGTATACTTATAAAAGCCGGCAGTTGTCTTTGCGGTAAATCCAGATGGATGTGTATAAACCGTATCTTTCCCATAAATAGTAACATTACTTCCACCGAGTTTCAATGTACCAATTGTATATTGTCCAGATGTAGATGAAGTGACTGTTGCTGTATATGATGTGTTACCAGTATCATGGATTACGTAACTTATGTTTGTATTACTGCCAAGCCATCTTTTTAAATTTGAATCTGTATCACCTGTGAATCCAATATAACCCAAAATACCATTTGTATTTTTAAATGCAATAGATGCGCCATTTACGCTTCCTGAACGAGTAACAATGATTCCACCAAAGATTGTTCCACTTTGTGTCAATACACCGGTACTGGGATTAAATTGTAAATTGGCACTCTTTCTTGCAGTTGTGGTTTCTGTCGTATCATTTGCATTTCCGGATAATAATACACGATAAGTTGCAGCTCCCGTCGTATTTGTCTGCGTCACCTTCGTATCGGTGAATACAGCATCGCTTGGAACATTTTTCTCAACCGTATGTCCGTTTACTTTTGCGGCACTTCCATTATAGGTAGATCCATTTTCAGAAATGTAATATGTGGAACCACCAAAGTAGGTTTTACCAATGGATCCAGACTCTGTAAATTGAACATATAAATCTCCGGTATTACCATTTCCATCAGATCCATAAATTCCTCTGGTTATGAGTGGCTTACTTGCTGCAGTACCTTTAATCACTAACGGTCCTGTTAATGTTCCACCACTCAACGGAAGATAATCATGTGTATGTGTTGATAAAGAGAACGTTGATCCTTTCGTGACAGTCAATGCACCATTCTCGTCTGCCGTGATTGCTGTTACCGCATTGCCACTTCCACTAGTTGTTGCCGTTGTAATATGATCCGTATTTGTGTCTAAATCACCAATCAACTGGTAATAGGTTCCATCATACACGAACATGTATGTTCGATTTGCTGCTAATACGCCAGCGGATGATAAATTTGCATTTCTATATTTAATACTCTTAGCTCCGGTATTATTCACATTCAATGTCAAATTACCAACAGCACCAGTATTTGTTACCGTGAACCGAATAAGAACCCATGCGCCTGTTACCAAGTTGAATCCGGTACAATTCACTGTCTTGGATGTGGTAGATGCTGCTGTACTACATGTTGCATAATGAATGATATCTTGATCAAATGTGATACCATCCACTTTCTTTTTAGAAAATACAAGTGGTGTGAAATCTGTATACCATTTTTGGATTTTACCCATTTGCACAGCCATATCCTCTTTTGATGAAGATAGGTTTGCTCGAGTAGATTGAACTTTCAATGTCATATTTAACTTCACATCATTAAATGTTTTATTCGCCATACGTATTCCTCCTTATAAATCATAATAAACAAAATGAGACCGCCCCATTATAGGGGCGGTTGCATTATAATATATTAAGATTGTGCAATCACGTTTAGTGTCAGAATATCATCAGGAATGACTGGTTCGGAACTCCATGTCCCATCTCCACGCAAGTAATGTGTTGTCGCAGTCGTTGTTGTCAATGTGGTATCAGCCGGAACCAAACCATGTACAGCAGATGCAGATGCGGTTGGACCTGTATAATCTGCGATACTATCAACTGGAATCGTGATATTAGATAAGGATGTCCAAACTGCTGTGCCACTCGCACTATTCACAAGCAATTGACCAACTGTACCACCAGTTGGAATATGTTTGTTACCAGCAGTCGTTGGGTGTGTATATGCTGTCACAGTAGTAGATGCCGATCCATCATTGTAAGATACTGTTAATTTACCATTTGTGCTAGCAACAACGTCGGCAACGCCAACGAGTGTTGGTGAAGCTTTCGTAAGATTCACCCATGCCGACCCACTCCAACGATAGATATCATTTGTTCCTAGGTCTATATAAATCTTACCAGTCTCTCCAGTAATTTCTGTTGTCTTTTCAGAAGTTGTATAAAACTTATTTGTCGTAGCATCATAATATCCTTCGATAGCATCATCCACATAAGATGGAAGTTGTGAAGAAGGAATCAATCCATTTGAATCCAGTGTGACAATACTTCCAGCACCACCACTTGCACCCAAGTAAATACTAACAGTTTGTGCATTACCATTACTTGGTTTCACTGTAAATGTACCAACACCAGAAGTAGATGTCCCATTTGTAAAGGTATAAGTTGTATCTGTAAATACGGCATTTGTTGGAACATTTACGTTGACCGTATGTCCATTTACCGTAGAAGCATCACCACTCCACACAACTGGATGCCAGTTGTCATACCAGTTTTTGATCTTAGCTAGGGATACTGCAATGTCTTCTCCATTTGTTGCAGAATCATTTAAGTTTGCAGCATGTTTCGCATTGGTGTTTGACCATCCTGTTGCATTTCCATCATCTACGGTGTTCGTAACACTTGATGAAAATTTAATATTTAATTTTACTTGATTAAATGTCTTATTTGCCATATGTTAATCATCCTTTCAATTCATTTATTCGGTTACATTTAATATTAGTCGATGAATGTCTGCGATATTTAATACCCCATTTTCGTCAATCACAAGATCTTCCCCAACTTTCACACCTCCGAGTGTATCGGCTGATGCAATTGGTAACTCATAAGTATTGGAAATTACATATTTGTCAACATCTACTTCTGGTGAGATTTCCCCATACGTTAACAATCTTGAATCAAGTGAATCTGATGTTCCTTGATAAGCGATGAGTCTGAAATAACTGGCATTTGCAACGGGATTAACACCGTCTTCATTCGTCATCCATTCCGTATGACCAAGCATAGTTTGATTGTCATCATAGAAAAACATCTTCCAATACAAAGGAATTGTTTGTTGATATGTCAATGATACATTGATTGGTGTTTCATTTGGGATTGGAAGAAATCCATCTAAACGTATCACATTCTCAACAGTGTCATCTTCATATCCGGTCGTATCTGAAATACTGCCTTGTGACCATGTGAATAATGTTAAATCAGGTGAAGTGTTTACATAATCAATACTGATATCGTTTCCAGCAACATATGTCGTATCCGTGAATACTGCATCTGCTGGTACATCGGTTAATACTGTATGATTGTTCACGGTATCAGCATCGCCAGTCCATACAACTGGATGGAAATCAGTCTTCCATTTCTGTATTTTACCGAGAGAAATTTGTAAACTTTCTTTGGATACCAGATTATCAATATGATTATCATATTCATCAAATTTTACATTAATCCGCACGTCATTAATCGTCTTATTCGCCATTATTATCACCTTCTTGAAATAATAAAGTTAATCGAATGTCGGGGGCATTAGCCCCCGTGTTATTACTTACTTTGCGTTCTGTAATTTTGTTCCTGAATTAATGTATCTCGAATCATTCTTGATACAATCATGGCATCTTCCACAGCAGCACATGCACAAGGTCTCCAATCATCACCTGTTACCATCTTGATGTAATCCAGCATGTTGACACCGAACTGAAGCAAGTAATCTTGTGCAGCGCTATATGCTTCATCCAATTTTGTGATTGGATATGATGTTGGATTGATTAAATATTCACAACGTTCCATTTCTGCTTCTAAGAATAATTGCACAAATCTATCTGCATCTATGATGGATTGTTGTACGACTTGATTTGTTAATTCTTTAATATTGATTTCCACATTCAAATTTCGTCGATTCATTAGATTGACAGACAGCTGTGTTGTAAATGATTTGTAATCCATATACATTCCTCCATATATAAAGTTTGTTATAAAGTTCAATAAGACCGATTGATAATTTTCATACTTAAGGGAGATGATATTATGCTAGATGATACTTTAGTTGTAGAATCCATGTTAGATCAATTATACATGGAAAGTGGAGAAACACCTCCACCACAATCTCAAAATGTAAAAGTAGCATTAGACAGAATTCTATCAGTAGAACCAAAGGAGATTAATAAAACATTCTTGGAAAACTTATTCGCAGGACATCATGATCGTAAAACAAACACATTCACAGATCCATTATTCAAACCAACTGCAAAGATTTTATTAACACCTGATATCTATCGATACGTGAAGGAACCAACAGAAACCACTCTTGGGAGATTGGTATTGAATCGATACTTGTTGGAACAATGGGGAATCATCGAAATGATTGGATATTGGAATAAAGAGATCGATAGTAAGGGATTGAGTAGTTTAAATACGGAAGTCAACAACCTCGTGTTGGAAGATAAGATTGATTGTGATACCTTGGTTGAATATGTGGATGCTCGTGATAGATTGGGATTCTGGTGTTCCGGATTCCTTGCGGTATCTATCACACCAGCTTTGTTATTACCAATGGAGAATGTCAATAAACGTAAATTAGAATTGTTCGATGCACACAAAACAGAATTGGAATCTGATAATCCCGTTACACAGATTATGGTAAACAATGCCATTGAAAAAGAACTTGTCGATATTGTTCGTGAAAACCTGAAAGCAGATTCTGGTTATGACTTCTATCGAAGTGGTGATGCCAACTTGGATAACAACTATAAGACGATCAACGTTATGAGAGGTGCAGTATTTGATGAAGCGACCAAAAAATATCATGTCGTGAAATCATCACTGATGGAAGGAATCAAACCCCATGACATCACACCATTTGCAAACTCCGTTGTTGCTGCCGCATATCCTTCTGCAGTAGGTACCGCAGAAGCAGGATATATGTCAAAACAATTAATCGCCTTAACACAATCAGAACACATCAATCCAGATCCAAACTCTGATTGTGGAACAAATGCAACCATTCCATTCTTTGTAACGGATAGAAACAAACAATACATTGTGTTCCGTAATATTAAAGAAGGAAATAAGATTAAAGAATTAACATTACATGACTTGGGAGATTATGTTGGAAAAACGGTACAACTATATTCTCCACAATGTTGCTGTAATAAAACAATCTGTGCAAAATGTGCTGGCACACTGTTCTATCGTATGGGTGGCGGTGATGTTGTGAACATCGGTTGTTTAACCTCTATTATCACAAAAACCATTCTTGATAGAAAACTGAAATCAAAACATGACTTGTCTCAAAATGCTGGATTCATGGATCCAAAGCGTGCATTCTTGAATGCTCCAGACTTTGTTGATGTAACAGAAGATGGTCATCTTCGTACAAAAAAACGATTAAGATTGTTTGTCCCGAAATATACGGACGAAGTGACTGCATACTATATCGAAGCTCGTAGCATGCACTGTATCGGTGTTATGCCAGCTAAGTTTTATGATGATCATGGAAATGAAATCTTATCCACATTAATGTCCGTACCAACCATGATTGACTTGATACTGTATCAAGATATCCAAGAAGATATGGATAATTACATTATCGATTATGAAAGTGGATCTAATGTTTGTTCATTGGCATTTGCACAAAACATTGAAAATGTATGTGACTATTTGAATTTGATTTACTTCCATTCTAAATTACCACTAATACCATATCATCTATACACTGATATGGAATTCCGTAATCTGGAATTAAATAAAATGGACTTGGAAGGACCAAGTATCATCTATGAATTGTTAGCTCGTAGATTGTGTCGTGATGGAAATGAATCATTTGCACTCACATATGGAAAAAATCCAAACGTGGATCCATTGAGCTATACGAAACTTTCTTATCGTGAAGCCGTACAAAAGGCTGGTGCATTACAAGCGATGTTATTCGAAGATATCTCCAAAGGTATCAATGTTAACTTGGCAAATACATTAAATGGGATTGAACCAGAAGACACTCCATTTGATAAAATTATTCGTGCATAACATGTTTGTAATGCAAAAGTTTATCCATCATCCTGTCGTGCCCTTATTCCACTCGGGCATGACGCTTTTGCATACCTTTCTTCAAACTAACAAATGCATTAGATGCCGGCCCATATGGGCCGGCTCACTAATGTATGTGTTTATACGATAATCTCATTCAGAACCTTCATCTTATACATCTTGGCAATCTCTGCTTCGATAAGACAACCGCGAGCTTCTGTCCAAACACCCGTAAAATAGATGTAATCCGCTTTTGACATCATACTGATGGAATGACCAAGATACCACATCGCATTTGCATCTGCGGGAGCATCATCCACGAAATACTGGTCGAGAAATACAAGAATGGTATTCTTCTTTTTCTTGAAACAATCGTAGATATGTTTAATGGCTTCTTGGCGTTCGTCCAATACTTCTTCATCTGTTCTACCACTCATCGGTTGAGAGATGAAGATTTTAATGATTCTGGGAATGTCTGCCCATTCCCAATCACCATTCAATTTGTCTACATCTGGCATTTCCATACCAGTGTCCTGATGAAGGGTTTTGGCAATATGCATTAAGTGCCTGTCGCCAATACCAGAGATGGATGTGATGTTATGCTTGTTGTGATACTCAGCCACATCCCATGCTGTTCTCAAGCCAGCTTTCTTTAACGCTTTCTTGATTGAGTTCTTGAACCCGATATTGTCAATATGGGCTTCCTTTGGATTCAGTTTCATAATAAGTCCTCACTTTCTTGCAAATGAAATAATATCTTCAACACTATCACCTTTCATGACATGTGTTTGAAGTTCGGCAAATGTTAAACCATCCTTCACTTCATAATCCTCATCCAATTGAGATGGATGAAAAGAATCAGGATAGTGACATGTTAAGAATTCACACAATGTTTCTTTTATAACTCCTTTGATTTCCAAGTGAATATCACATCTGCCCGGACGAATAAATGCGGGGTCTAATGCTTCCACATGATTTGTAGTAAATACATAGATGACATTCGTCGGTGCCCCGATACCATCTAATGCATTCAGAATTGTTGCCATACCAACATTCTTTTTCTTCTTATCGTCATTCTCATTATCTGTTTTCTCTCTGGTAAGATTGAACAATCCAGAATCGATATCCTCGAACAACAATACACGATAGATTCTGTCGTCCATGGAATTTGTTCCCATATTATGTTCAATTACCTCTTTGATTTCGGAAATCGCATCACCATTTACCACAGTAAGTTCCGCACCAATGTGGTCCGCGATGGCTTGTGCAATGGACGTCTTACCCCCAGCCGGTCTGCCATATAATAACACACCAAAGTGATTGGGGATATTGTTCTTAATATAGAAATCTCGATTATTGACATATGCATCAATAGATTCTATTAAGAATTTCTTTTGGGTAGCTGGAATAAAGACATCGTCAAATGTGCGAAGTTTATGATTTACCCAATTGGATTCAGATTGATTATCAGCGATTGTGACAGTCTTGACATTATAATCACGATTGGTGAATTCTTCAACATACTTGTTTCGTGCAACCCGATACATTTCTTCAATGAATTTTCGCAATATCTGTTTGTTGCATTTGTTGTTAAATGTAATAAGATATGCACCATTGGGAGAACGATGTCCTCTTTCTTGTTCGGAAAACTTGTTAATCTTGATAAGAATGGGTGTTCCTTTATATACGATAAAGTCTACATAATTATCGGCGAATCCCCATCCGAGTGGTTCGAATTTGACGGGTTCGTTAACAAGATGAGATTCACCCGAACGAAATTCTACCGACTCAGGATAGTTCTTCATCATCTTATCTAATGCAGCTGCTATATCGTACATCGCATCACTGATGGAAACGGTGTAAAACAGTTTGGATTTGAGAATGCCCAATCCATTCTCAATTAACGGTTTGCATGCTTGAGAAGCGACTGCACTAACTACTCCAGTCAGTAACATCTTTTTCATACCCTCATACTTGTTCTCATTCTTGTTCATCTTTACATAACTCCTTTTCTTATATAATAATATTATATCTGGATTGACCTCCGGTCAATTTAATCATATACATGAATATTTAGAAAATAATAGACACTAAAGTCGTATACTATATTGAATTACCCGGGATCATCCCGGGTAATCCATTAACGCTATTACATCTCAACAAATGGTGAATAAGATTTCTTAATATTGGAATTCAGCATGGAACCAATATACTTGGTCATGATAAACATTCCTTTGTTGGAATCCTTGGCGATATCGCACACATCCAACCAGTTTTGTTGGTGTTTTTCCATTAACTCAATCAGATACTTGACATCGGTATTGTTATTCATCCCCAACAAGAATATGCCGGATGCAATACTATGCTCATCCGTGAAACTCTGAATCGGCTTTGTGGCATAGATAATTTGCGTCACCAATCCCGTAGGATTGTATTTTCTGATAGCATCCATATATGCAAAGTCAATGACATTTGGTTTTTCAAAATATCCATACTTTGTAATCTTCTGGAAAATGGATTGGTACATTTCTTGTTGTGGTGATTTCTCCATTAAGAATGTTTCCAGTAAAACCATGATATCATCAAGCTTTTTCGTCGAATCTGGGAGATGTCTTCGATATAACGGTGGGCATGCATCATAAAGATAATCGAATACCTCAGCCAATGTTACCGTCATTCGAAATGCATTAAAATCTTTCTTATCGTTCATCAATTTTTCATTAACGAAAATGGATTGATCCACATGGGGCATGTGGAGATAATTGTTTTCCCAGAATAATCGATAGAAACAATCAATCCATTTATCTGGTTTAATTAACACTTTGATTGCTGGTATGGAGTAAAGGGATTCTGAACGAATCCCTTTCTCCAATAATGTCACATATGGTTCTTCATTTATCAAACCAGATGCTTTTGTGATTGATACAATCTCCATATCTTATCACTTCTTTCTTTATAAGAGTTCTAACAAGTTCATCCCGTCTACTGAGATTTTTGCCAATCCATCAATATCCAACAAATCAATCAATAATCCTTTTGTCTTTTCAACTGTACTTGGAGGAATCAATGCTTGATGGGATTTGACATGAATCAACGGATATGCTTGCTTTAAATAGTCATGATAGTTTTCATTGATACATGGGAGAACGCTTTCAATTGACTTTGGGTCTTTGGTAATCTTATGCTGTTCGACCGCACGTAATAAGTCATTGGCAAAATTGGTAATGCCAAAAGATGTCATTCCCATAATACCTCTTTCCATATCACCGATGATGGCTTGTAACAGATTATAGAATACCTCATTCTGACAGAAGATGTCCATCACATCCAAGTCTATCTTGGAAATGGATTGACAAATCATCAATGGGTCGGATAACTGGGAATTTCCATGACGAGAGAATCGAGAATACATCACCTTTGTATTTGGTTGAAAGGTATAGGATGTGAATAGCTGATTTCCGGAAACAATCAATTTCGTTCTGTCTTCACTGAGAAGTGCAGGTACGATAAAAGAATCAACGAAGTTTGTCTTAATCAGATAAGAATTTGGAACATACTTCAATACAACTTCGACTTTCTTCATGGCTTCTGTCCAATAATATACGAACTGTTTGAATCTATCTTGTGCATATCTCGTTTGATAAGAATGGAGATATACACTAATGACCTCTTGTTCTGGTAAAGGCCTCATTTCAAATTCATTCCATAATAAGAAGATTCGTGTACCGTCATACTTTCGAGAGAAGTCTTTCCAGTGTTTCACCACACCAAGGACACATGAGACGATATCTTTTTCTGCATCATCCGAGAATGGTAAAGAATTCATAAACTTCGATGCGTTGGATAATACCGTCACAAGCGTGTTTAAATCAATATAGATATCAAGGCCGTTTGGGGAAGAGAAATCTTCCCCAAGTACGGCTGAAATGACACGATATTTCGCCTTGAAATACATGCCCGCTATCGGACCGATTGAATATGACATATTAACACCTCCTTATTACAGTAATGCTTCCCCAAACTGGTAATCGGAGAATGCACGAACACCAACACGATTTACTTCATTTCTAATATCAAAGATGCTAGAGAGTAACTGATTGCCGGCTCTTTCAAATGCCAATGATGTTGTCGCAGATTCTGCAGAACCCAATGCTGTCTTCAATGGGAGAATCTGATATGGTTCATCTGGATTCAACCAGTTTGGACGTTTGACTTTATCATTGACATCTCTGAGTAAATGTCCGATGATGATTTCTCCATGAACACTAAGAACGGGAATCAAATGGTCCAACAATCTCATGAGCACAACAACTGCATCTTCCACATGTTCGAGCTTGGAGGCATTGGATGTGAAGAATTTCATAATGTCCATATATTTTGCGATGATGGAAATATTGATTGGAGTGATATTACAAAGCTCTCCACCGTTCTCGATAATCTTAAATGAGGAAATCTTATAATATACCACATCATCGATTTCCACTTTCTTTGCTTTGGATACGACATCATCCGGAATTGCAATATCGGAGTAATGACTGATGACAACTTCTTCCATATCTTTTCCACAATACAATGACAGACTCTCAGAAGACGTATCATGATAATCTTCTTTGAGATAGATATCAAACTTCTTTTCATCTTTTGGATATACCGTTGACGAATTCAGTGTAAACCATTTGTCAAAGTTTTCAGAGAAGTCAATCTTCTCTGCATCTGTCTTCAATAGATGCTTTGCAGATAAGATATTCTGGGATACACGAGAAGTCATCAGTTCTGTCGTATAAATGAATCCACCTTCTAATTCTCCAACTTGTAATGCGATTGTACCATAACAAACATGACAACAATCCTCATTCAAATTACAAGTACAAGGAGAACGGAACCACAGCTTCTTACCAAATAAGGATTTGTCACCCTTGTGATATACTCGAAGAATGCCATCATTCTTGGTACGCTGATAGTATCGACCATTCATCATTCTGTCGGCAGATTCATCAATCGTAATCGGAATCAAATTACGAGAACCACAATCGTACACTGTCTTGGAGATAGTGCCGTATGTGAGAATCATCAGGTTTCTGTTGAAGTAACCTGCATCACCCATCCATCTATCATTCATTAAGTCTGGTACCTTTGCAGCAATCGCACCACCATAAAAGACTTCTAAGTCATGATAACCTGCTTTGAAGCCATTGCCATTCATGATAACTGGTACGATATCTTTACCATCCGGAATCTGGGAGAAGTTGATATACAATTCTTCCATCTGCTTTGGCTTTACAATATTTGCATACTTAGCATCCAAGAAGAAGGGATTGCCACGTTTCGTCATTTCTTGTTCCAGAATCTTATAACGACGCTTATTCTCTTCAACGATATCTGCTGTTTGCATCTCTGGACCATATTCCGTATTATTAATTTCAAATACGATTTCGGATTCCATATAATGGTCCAAGAACAAATTTTCTGCAGAGAAGATTTGCATATTGGCTTGACCAAATACCAGTGTCTGTTCTTTTAAGTCAAGTGCCATTTTTGCCATAACCTCTTGCACTTCCTGAATGGTATGACCCATTCCAAGGAGTGTTTCTACAATCTTATTCTGGATTTGTTCTCTGTCCTTTTGTGACATAAATTTGTGCAGAATGAAGTCATCCAGATTTACCCGATTCAGATATGGTAAAATCGTACGGATAAATGCCATAGAAATCATGAATCGATTTAATGGGATGGCATACGTCAAGGTGTCATCGATATTCACCTTAAACTTGATGGGAGTGTGTTGGAGTACATCGGATTCCATATCATCGGGTCTGATATGGTTTTCCCAACACAATACAGCGACATCTACCACACGTTCATACAGCTCGTCATACTGTTCATAGGTGTGATATCTGTCAAGAATAATCATGTCTCCCAAGAGCTCATAAATGGTATCAGGAGAAGTAATCTCCTGATACTTGCGGATGTCTGGAAAACGAGATTCGTTTACATCAGTTTTCGTGTTAAAGTTCATAACATATTTCCTCTCTTTCTTTATTTAAGAATCAATATCCGCTTGTGTCCACTTGAAGTTCATCAGTATCTCTTTTCTTGCAAGAACATTGTCTTTGGACTTACCTACGAGAGCACCCATCTTTTCATATGCGAGTGCATCTTCAATGGTAACACGCATAAGTCTGCGAGTACGAGGGTCCATGACAACTTCTCGTAATACTTCGGGGTCTGAGGAACCCAAGCCTTTATAACGGCCAGTGATTCTTGGATACATATCTTCAATCTCTTCAAAGAAGTGACTCAATTCAGATTGTCTTGAAAGATTCTTCTTGAGAGATTCATATTTGACAATTAAACCATATTTATCCTGAATTCTAATAATATCGGACAAATCATTTACAAGTTCATCATCAATCAATACATATTGGTCAATATAATCAATTACTGCAGTCACCTGATTGGTATCATGGTCGAATCCAATTTCTTTATATATCGGAGCGATGGACTTCAACCATTTGTCCACATTCTTAATGAAACCATTCGCAGTTTTATACTGGGCTAAACCATATGCAATATGCTCCAATAGATATCGATTGACACTACGTTTGATGGAGATTTCACGTAACGTATCTGCATAATTAAATGCTTCTGTCACAAAGTCTTTGATGGATGTGTGATTGTTTGGTTGCTGCATAAAACGAATCTGCAAATCACCAATTGACTGAATACAAGATTGAATGTATTCGGTCTGTGTCGCAACATACGAAATTGACTTCCCACGAGTCAACTGATACAACGGTGGTTCTGCAATATACAGCTTTCCAGCTCTGATGACTCCCGGTAAGAACCTGAGGAAGAATGTCATGTGTTCCACACGGATGTGATATCCATCAATATCTGCATCTGTTGCAATAATGATTTTATCAAACTTCAGTTTCTTAATATCAAAGGTTGGACCAACACCACATTCCAGAATTGGAATCAGATTCTTCCATGATTCAGAGTTGATGGTTTTGAGTGGGTCTCCCTCATATGGGTTGAGATTCTTACCACGGAACATGAGAATGCCTTGGAAGGGAAAACGTCCGCCATTCACACCACCAGCAGCAGAGTCTCCCTCGACAAGATAAAGCTCTTTGGGATGTTCTGTTTTGGCAGATGTGGGTGGAATATACTTCTCAGTCTGTTGCCATTTCTTCTTGACACGTGTGGCTTTTGATATATCACGTGCTTGTTCACCGGCCACCCTAGCTCGGTGGTTTCCCAAGATAACCTCAACCATACTTGCAACCGCTGGATTATTCTCAGACTTCAATTTCTCATAACAAGCTTTCTTAATATCCTCCTCAAGAAATTTCGGAAAACATTTGTGTTTTACTTGAGAGGAAAAGACATGTGCCAAATCGCATTCTGCTTTTACAACAATATGCAAATGTGCAAGCACATCTCGTTTCAAATCTTCTCCAGATAGTTTCTTATTACGCTTCACACATTCCTCTGTCATATAATTGATGAATGCCTTGAGAATACCATCGACATGGACACCATGCTCAATCGTGTTAATCATGTTCATCCATGATTGACGAATGTCATCTCCTTTGTACTTAGAAGGGTCAGAATACACGATTGCGTATTCGCATCTAAAGAATCTCTTATGATTCAAACCATTTGTTGTTTCAATTGTTGTCCCTTCGAATGATGATGAAAGAATATTGCTTAATCTCGCATCTTTCGGAATGTCTGTATCAAAGAATTCTCTCAACCACTTGTGATGGATTGTTGTAACTTTTCCATTCACGACATATGTGACTTTAATTTTTGGATGAAGGGTGTATTGCATTTCATCCAACCATGCCGTTACAAGATGAACCGGTATTTTATCATCACCCATCAATTTCTTTGAAGGTTTAAATGTGACATCCAATCCATGTTCCGACCCCGTATAATCTTCAAGAGTTCTTTCAACAAGTTCTGCATCATGATATTCCAGAGTCAATCTTTTCTTCTCGATGGGTCTGGTGGAAACAATCCGAAGATATGATGACAGTGCCAATAAACACGCAGTTCCCGCACCGTTGATGCCCCTCGTACTACCACCATCTCTTTCCATATTAGAACCGGCATTCAGAGTCTCAAATACTTCTTGCATAAGGTCTGTCGGAATACCCCTTCCATTGTCATAAACACGGATGGATTTATTTGTCAATTCAACCGTAAATGCATCACAAGGTGAATTCTCTTTCAATGCTTCATCGGAAGCATTATCGACGAGCTCCTTGCATAGATGAAAGATACCAGCTTCTCCTAATGATGAAATATACATCGAACTACGTTCACGTATCTTTTGGATATCATTATGGATAATCTTATACTTATCATCCTTGAACTGATTCTTCGTTGCCATAAATGAATCTTCCTTTCTTATTTAAGTAACCAACAGTCATTCTCTATTGGTCAATTTAATCATATACATATCGTAAGTATGAAATTGTAATTGTAATTTCATAATATAATAGTTATGTCTATTTAGGAATTATTCTGTATATGTTGATAATAATAATAAAAGTTAGAATATACATACTATTGACGGGATAATAACGACGGAGGAGTTATTATCCCAATATAATATACATTGTATACAATAAGGAATTAATAATAATATAAAAATAATGTACTATATAGATTATTTGATAAATAGATAAGATATATGGTTACATTTCTCGCGACGGAAAACCCTTTACTCTAGAAGAAAAAAAGAAAAGAAAGAAACGCCGGGTCATCCGGCGTTTTTCTTAATCTTTTCATATTCCTTCCACGACTGGTTGATTAGCCATGTCGTGAATCCAGGCTTTTCTGATTTCCCGTGGATAACATCTGTCATGGTCTTCCAATACGTGGATAACTTTAATACTTCATCAAGCGTGGTTGTGCGTCCGAGAGCACATGCATTCACCTGATTATCAAATGCATTATAGTATGCAACATCTCGAATGGCTGTTCCAGCCCGATGCATGTGGCCATGGATGTTCAGCTTTTCATCATTGCCGGCCATAGAGCAATGACTGAATAAGATATGATTCCATACGAAACATGTGGTTACTGAATCGAAAATAGTCTCATAGAAACCTGATCTACGTTCTTCCGGTAGATCATCATTTCCGATTCTATCGTTGTTCCCCAACACCAGAATCTTGTGTTTACAGTTAAACTGTTTGAAGATATTTCTGATATTGGTTTCTGCTTCTGTTCCTTCATATTCAGAGTCAGCGATATCACCGAGGAACAGGAATGTATCTCTTTCGGACAAGAGATATGTTGCCAATTTAATATTGGCTTTGGCATTGGGATTGATTGAAATCTCTCCCGTTTGTTTGTCATATTGATACAAATGCCAATCCGTACCAATGATAATTATGCCACCATTTTGAACTGTCTCATCCAGAATGTGGTTGATTTTCATATTTAACTCCGTCATATCATCAACTCCCTTCGTGTAACAGAGTATATATGAATTTTATTCATATTAATAATATATATACGAAGGATCGGTTTTCTATGTGTGGAATACAAGAAAAACATTCCCGGGCATATGCCCGGGTTGTTAACATTATTACTTTTTCGCATTCACGACATCATACTGCAACTGAACATAGGAATTCTCGAGGGGTTTACACTGTGTCAGTTTTAATATGCCGATGTCGGATAAATTGTGTATGCCGGAACCATCAATGAGTGTGGAAGTATTCTTTCCACCAACTAAACATGGGAACATGATAATGTTTACTTTGTCAATGAGATGATGTCTGAGGAATAATTCATTGAGTGTACCACCAGTCTGGATAGTGATTTCTTTGCATCCTAATTTCTTGAATTGAGCAAACATCCATTCTGGATTAAGTGTACCTGAGTAAGATAACATCTTGACATTCTTGAGTTCATTCTGTAAACGATATCCGGGGTGATCCGGATTCGAAGTAATAATGACTAATGCTTTTCCTTTCTGGGAGAAATGACGAACCGCTGTCTCTTTCAGATGGTGGTTGTCAATGACAGCAAATGTCACTGGAATTTTGTTTGGCTTCGGTTTAGGATTGTTTGCCCCAACTTTTGCCAATACTCTACCGGAATTCAGAGACCATAGTGCCGTTTCTTGTTCTTCTTCATAATACTGATGAAGTCCTGTGGCAGGGTCACCTGGAATGCGAGGGATGTCTTTATCGACATCCCATTTGTCCGAATCTCCTGTGGAAATCTTTCCATCAAGAGACATCAACAAGAATAATTCTGTGATTGGTCTATTCATATTGAATAACCTCCTTGGATATAATTTATTACAACTCCCATTTATCAGGTGAGTCCTGAATGAGAGCTGTAAATTCAGATATGATAAGCTGTTCTTCATGGAGTCCGAGTTGTCGTGCTACTTCCACGACCTTGCAGAATCTCGGTTTATATTCTGGATACTTCTTAATCATTTCCATGAGCGGATGGTTCATTTTGATGAGATAATATGCCACGTATATTCCATCCGATACCCAGTCTTTTTGGAAATCCATTACTGGATAATTATCATTGATAGTTTCAATATACAGTTCACATGACCGCAATATCCCCAGATTAATGACTGATTTCACCTTGGAATCATTTTTGAAATCCTGGTATGATAATGATTCAAGATATTTGCATCCATCTGTATCATCAATACCCATTCTGATTAGAATGAATATTAGATTGATATATCTCCAATCCTTTAATATTTCTTTGGATACCGGGGAGTTTGCTGCAACAAAAAGATGTGGCTCTTCAGTAATATCAATCGATGTTTCAAGATCACGGATCTCGATATCAATAGATTTCGGCATACCGAATTTTGCTTTCCATAAACCAAACACCCGCATATTGGAGATTCGATCCTCATCAAACATATCCGTCAGTTGTTGATAACTGTACATGCGGTTATTGTATGAGAAATCAACGACGATTCCTTTATTGTTACAACCGATATATTTAACGTCCTTGATGTCGAAGTACTTCTTAATCTTTTCGACTTCGTTATACTCGAGCCAATCTCCACATGATAAATAATTCATAATAAAAAATCCTTTCTTAATGTGTGTGGCTCTCCCCGAAGGGAGAGCTCTATTCTTATACGGATGATGGATGATTACAATTCCCATTTATCGGATGGGTTAGGAATGGTGCTGACAAACTCGGTAATGATGAGCTGGTCCTCATGCAAGCCAAGTTTGCAGGCATCCTCAGCCATCCACAATAGTCTCTGTTTGAAATATGGCGTGTGGAAATTGTTCATGAATGGAAGTGCCGACTTTATCAGTTCGGCACACTCTCTGATTCGTAGCTTGACCATCATTGGGGTATTTCCTCCTTTCACCGTATTTTCAATATCAATGTAACTGTGTTCATCCCTATTTGACAGAGCTGTCAACGTATCAAATACATCTATGAATTCTTTAGGGATGGTATTGCCATCACAGATGATTCGAAAACGACACAACTCATCATAATCATCCAATGCAAGTTCTAGTTTCAACATTTGACACTGGTACTGGGCTAAGTGTTCCCAGTTGAATTTGTCGGATTTTCGAATATTATTGAAGACAGCATGACATTCATCACCGACTCTGATCCTAAAAGGATACGCAAAAGTGATATTTGATTCCAAATCGAATGATTGGAATATCATTTCACCTTTAGAAGACCTCTTGTATTCAAATATCGTCTCTCCGTAATATTCAGAAATGGGTGGGGCGAAATGGAGATAAATTCGCATCTTAGATGCATCATAATATGGGTATGGGTAATCGTCATCATCTACCCATCTATCACTATCACTCCGGAAGAATGTTAACACCGAAATCCGATACTCATATACCGGATTTCCTGTCATAGAATCCTTGATGATAAATTTATCAGAACACTCTTCATCTTCCTTGTACTCACTATTATCACCAATTACCCCTTTCAAAGCTTCAATAAATTCATCGTAAGCTTTTTGACACGCTTCCGCAACTTCCTTTGCATGTTCGCGTTCATGGTTTTTCTTTTTGATGAATTCCTTTATTTCTTCATCGATATCGTCATATCGACTAGATAATTTTTTCATGATTTCTTTATTCATAATAATTTTCTCCTTAGAAATTGAATCAGTCATGAATCCGTCAAAAACAACTCCAGAATGGTATGATTCCAAACCAAAAGGATCCCGGGCATATGCCCGGAATTAATATTGATTACAGTTCCCATTTATTGGCCGGGTCCGGAATGGTTGTTGTGAATTCGGATATGATGAGCTGGTCCTCATGCATGCCGAGTTCTCTGGCACATTCAACGAGTTTGCAGAATTCCTCCTTGAACTCGGGATATTGCCGGACAAGGCCCATGATTGGATGATTCATCCTGATAAGTTCGGCAATCTTTCGAACGCCAATCTTGGATTTGAAGGTATCTGTCTCAACAATATAAGCATCCCAGAGATAACATTCAACGCTATACGAAATAACATAATTCTTTATGAATTTCTTGTACGGGAGATTTTTCATCTCATCGTAGTCATCAAGAGTTTCCCAACGCATCATCTCAAATATGAGATGAATGTGAGTCCAATCTTCCCAAGGAATATCGGTGTCATCGTTTGAAAAGTTCTTAAGATGTGATATATCGTGACCTGTCGAGACATCGATAATCTCAGAACGAAACATTCGACTGAGCCATTTGTCATCAGTGACATTAATCTCGTGATAATATCGGTAATTCCGTTTATTATACACGAAATCAATTGCGATATCCGCAAGGTTGATTTGACCGATATCACCAATAAATGTGCGTACATCGGTGACATTGAATCGTTCTGAGAACTTATCGATGACCTGATTGAAGAGAATGGCGGTATCTTCGTACTCGCTTTTCTTGTCATTGAAGATGGTCTCGAGATTTGTAATCGCATTTTTCAATGCGTCTTCTGATGTGAATTTTTTCATATACGTTTCCTCACTTTCTTAATGTGTCCCCCCCGGGATGTCCCGGGGGAAGATGTGTTTTCTTACGATACATGGACGGGATAAGCCCGTCCATTATCATTCATCATGATATCCTTATTTCAAGTAGCCGAATCCGTATCTGAATGCGACAAAGATATCACATACAAATCCGATGTAATCCGCCTCATAATCGAAGACGGAAGTACCCCCGAATTCTAACGGAATCGAAAGTGATGCGTGATAATCTTCCCGTTTACTGCGGGATGTCCGCACCTCTATAATTATATTGTGAATATTGTCATAATTGTCAACATCAACATCTTCATCTTCGTCCAATGCTTCGAAAAATGCTCTACATTGGACTGCGACCGGGCCTGGCTCCGCTGCTGATTTATAGCTGAAAAGCAGGTCTCCATCCTTTGTCAAGTCATAGACCTTAACTAAGCCGAGAGTTCTCAAAAGCTTTAAAGATTTTGCGAACTTTTCTTCAATATCAGTAACTTCTTTGTTGCTGAAATTAATTGTCGGGTTTTCTTTCACAAATTTTCTGATTGCGAGTTTTTCTAACATTGTAAATTCCTCCTTAAATCATTCATCAGTGTGTTGCGATTCTTCGTCTTCATCAAGGGCTTCTACGTAGAAGCCCTTAACGACTCCTTTCAGAGTCGTCATATGCAGTCTGTCATACCACGTGCATTTGGCAGTATCAACTGCCTTTGCTCCAGCATCCTCATTGAAGAATGTTGTGATGTGGGGTACGGTATATGCAAATACTGACCGCAGAACATCCGGGAGCTGCACACGTAATCCCGTGTTCATGACAACACCATCAACGATGTATGTGCCATCACCGTCGACAGTAATTTCGAATTCCTGACCTTCCGCAAAAGGTTCAGGAATCGACCCACCAGTCAAACCGAAGTACTGCATTGTGATATGCAGTTCTGTTTCGGTGAAAATACCGAGCTTTTCCATTTCTGTAGGACCGATGAACAGTCCCCAGTATTTCATCGTTTTCATTATACATTACCTCCTGCAGTCTATAAATATCTTGATCAGATCCAATAAAGAACCCCGGCATGTGCCGGGGTGGGTTTAAATTTAGAATTCCTCGTCATCAACGAAGAGCTCACCACTCTCCATCTGTTCGAGGAATTCATCTAAGTCCATTGTCTCAGGGTCCCAGCCCAGAGACAACGCCTCCTGAATTACGAAGTCCATCATAGTATCACCTCCTTCGTAAATTTACACCTGTCTCACGACAGTTAGTTTTCGGATATTCGAATGAAATCAGTAGTCCATTGGAACCACCTCCTTTCTTATACACAGTGCAGGCCCTGCGTTACCAACCCCTGTCACATCAGGCAAGCAATCACGGCTTGCAAATACTAATACCTACTCATCACAACCTACCAACAGATGTTGTGTAGGACGCATGCCGCCTTTTACATGACTTTCAATATGTTCTTCACTACCAACCCCTTCTCAGGTCGACGCCGGAACCCTCACAGGAATGTGAGTCCCATGGGATGATCCTCGTTATTTTGATCTCGATCATTTCTAGATTTCATTCACATCGAAATGTGATAATGATATTATGATCAGATCCTTTTTCACGAGACACGCTATTCTTTTAACGACATACAGCTCGGTCAATCCTCCTTAAAGATTGAAATGCCGGATCAGCATTTCACACGATTCTCTGGAGGATTCGTGATTTTTTCTCCATCTGGTTTTCCTTCCAGACCCAGACATCTCCATCATCTCAGGTGGAATCTGAGAATACGGAGTATGGAACGATACCTGGTATCGCTTGTTATCGATCTTGAAATCGAAATAAGCGATAATGGAATCGAAACCATTCTGGTCATCTTCAATATCGGACAAGTAATAATTGAAACCTGTCTGATGATTTCTGATGAGGTTGATTGCCGTCATGATATGCCACGTCTTGACGGTGTATTTGAAATGACGTGGCGCGCGGAATTTATGAGTCGACGGCGCTAACTCATAAATTCCTTTCCCCGCATCAGAGGCAATCTGTGCGGAGACAATGTGGATGGCAATCAGCCGTTCCACATCATCTTTTTGATTCCGCATAAGATCACCTCCTCTAGAAGCGGAAGAATGTCAAGTGGGCCCAGTCGTAAACCCACTTGGCTAATTTAACATACATTCCCGGATTCCACTCGGATACTAATTCGGAATCCGGGATTCCCATCAGCCTCCATGCCGAGGCCAATAGGACAAAGATATCATTATCTTGTATTCCGAGTGTGATCTCGGAATATGACGGTGAGTACCGGTAAGCAAGCATTACCTGAAGCTCCCGGCCAATTGCTTCAGGGTCATAAATGAAGTAGTCACGCTGGACATAATATGCCAGTGCGCGAAGTACCTCTTGCATTCTGGCATAAGCATCATTAGAATGCTCACGCATGAATTCATTATCAATAAACATTATTACACACCTCCTTACTATATAATAGCTCACTTTATTTTGTTTGGAAGTGGTATAAAGCGGGCAGCATCCGGATGCGTCCAGTCAACAAACCAGACATTACTGTATCCGGAATATAGTGGACTCAACGGAGCAATCCGTGAGTCGGGTGTTTTGGCGGTCGGTTTTTGAGTGTTACCGGCCGCTTTTTTATTGATAATGGAATTTTGATTGTTCATTATGAACAACTCCTTTCATATAATATGATTGATATATTTCTATATCATATAAATAATATACATATGAAAAATTAAAATAATAGAAAACCATACATGTAATTAGAGTTCATGATGTGTTGTCCAATTGACAATTCATGCATACTTTCCTTAACTGAACTAAATTAATTTGATTTAACAAAGTTCGGCACATGTGAATGTGTTCACATGTGCAAAAACAATCCTTTATATTTTTTCATTTTGGATGGGGCCATATGGCCCCATCACTCTTTTTATGTTTCAAACGTTTTCGTAACTTTATTATTTGAAAGGAGATTATTATGAATGAAGATTCAAGGATTATACGACATTGATCAAGCTATCAAGATCAATGATTTGAAAGAAGTCACATCCTCTCGTATCTATATTACTGAGAATACATTCCATCCACAAGGATTGTTTTCAGAAGAAATCTTTGGTCAAACCAATAGTGAACGAGAATACAGATGTGGATATATTAAACTTCCCATTCATATTTTCAATCCCAATGTTGCAAAAACCATCATTATGAGAAGTGGTGGTATCATCAAGAAAATGGCATATGCAGAAACACGTTGTTCTTTAACGGAAGATGGCATCTTAAAAGCAGATGAAGAAGGACCATATTGTGGATTGGTTGACTTGTATAATATCTGGGATAGAATCAATATACGAGAAACATTGAATACACGTTCTCAGGATAATATCGATATCTTAACTAAGATACCAAAGAAATTATTATTCAATGATAAAGTATTGGTAGCACCACCTGCGATGAGACCAGTCGGTGAAAGAAATGGTCGTCCGGTAAAGAGTGAATTAAATACAATCTATATGGGCATTATCGGTTTAAAGAGTGTCACATCACATACCACCACAAAGGATGTTTACCAAGTTTATTGCAAATTCCAAAACTTTGTAATTCAAATTTATGAATACATCAATAACTTGGTATCCTCTAAGACGGGATTCTTTCAACAACATATGATGTCCAAAACGACATCATTTGCCGCAAGAAATGTTATTTCCGCACCACATTACAACACGGACAATCCGGAGATTGGTATCTATCATACTGGATATCCCATGCATACGATTGTATCCATGTTTAACCCATTCATCAAATTCCAAATGAAACAATTCTTTTCTTTTTCTCATATTTCTCAGATACATCCGAATCCGGATGAAATTGATTCTGAAGTATTGGCAAATATCTATGATGACCAAACCATCGATACACTCATAAAGATCTATGAGAAGAACCCCGGTGCACGTTTCCGTATCATGTATTTGGATGCAGAAAATACCAAACCCATCATATTCGAAGGATTTGATGTGAAGAACAATCAACATGTCAGTCGTCCATTGACATTGACGGATGCAATTTTTATATGTTGCCGGAGAGGTGTCATTGATGCTGGAAAGATGGTGTATTGTTGTCGATATCCGATGGGTGACCACTATGGTGCTTTCTTCACATATCCGGTATTATTATCAACGACAACGACAACTGTGATGCAGTGGCAAGGAGATACTTACACATCATATCCCGTTGTGGATCCCAATTTGGATCACATGAAAGTGTCAACATTATTTGCAGATACCTTAACACCATCCAATGCACGTTTAAAAGCAATTGGTGGTGACTATGATGGGGATACGGTTAAGAGCACGGGTATCTGGTCGGATGAAGCAACGGCACAAGCGGACAAACTGATGCGATCTAAATTATATAATATCCGAATGGAATGTCGAACCATGTTTCCATGTACCATTGAATGTTTGAATGGTTTGTATGGATTGACGAAAATGGAAGAATAAGGAGATGATATTCATGAGATATACATTTGATGAACTAATTCAGGAACAGCAAGAAGAATATGAACTCGAAGTGCTGTATCAATTATCCAATTATCTCGTAAAAGAGGTAATCATGGAGCAATATGTGTTGGAAGGGGATACCACACCACCAGAAACAGCTGGAAATGAAAATCAGCAACCATCACAATCTGAACAACCATCATCCTCTACACCAACATCAGAACCACCTGCACCCACAAGTGGTGAACAGCAGCCACAGACAGGTGATGCACAACCACAACAGAATCCATCATTATTGGATAAAATCATCGGTGTCATCAAACGAATCTTTGGTGCGATCTTCGGTTTCTTTGGAAAGATCATTGGTTGGATCAAAGGTTTGTTCACAAGAGGAAAGAATGTGGAAACGCAAGATCCCACACCTGAGGATGAACAACAAGAAGCTACGGAAGAAACCCCACAACAATTTCCAACGGAGAATGCAAATGATCCAGAAGCAAATGCAGAAATAACGGAAAATGATATTGCACAAATATTCACACAAGATGAGAATGCAAATGCAGATGGTTCACAAACATCTCCCAATGAACAACAAAATCCAAACCAACTACCAACTCCAAATGATCAAAACAACAGTGGTGAGTTCAATCGTTCCACCCCATTAGACGTAGAATCTTTACGTGAAAGCACAGATCAATTAGATGCAGATGTTGCAAAAAAGAAAAGTACTGTTGGTGGATTATTGAATTCCTTGAAACAAACATTTGGTATTGGTTCGGATAATAATGGAGATGCACAAGCTGGGAATGATGCGAATCAGCCAAATAATCCCAATCAATCTGGTGGTGGTAATGCACAAAAGACCAGTCAGGAAATGCAATCCAAGTTGTCTCAAGTGGAACAGCAGTTCAGTCAACTTGAACAACAATTGAGTTCTGGCAATCTTTCTGAAGAAGATCAACAAGCTTTATCACAACAATTGAATGAACTTAGATCGGATTTGTCCAGTGTTAAGGAAATGACAAATGGTAAAGTTCCACAAAAGCTTCCCGCATTGGCTGCATTATCACCAACAGCTACTGTTAACTGGTATATGAAACATGATCCTGAGGGATTGGATTTATATATTCAAAGTTTGGATAAGCGTACTGAGATTCTGAAAAAGCAACAAGAATTTTCTGCATTGAAGAAATCAGCCGCACAAAAAAATCCAAATTTATTAGAGCCATTACGTGAATTGCAAAATAATTTGTTCGGTCAAGGTAGAATTAATCGTGCAAATACAAATGCACAAGTTGCAGAAGCAAAACAGAGAGCAGCAGAAGCAAAGTTGGCTCGAACTCAAGCGAATGCTAAAAGAAATAATATCAACAGCAGTTTCATTGGTCCTACTCCAGCAAATGGATTCCACCCTGTTGGCAGATTTCTTGACAGAATCTTAGGTAATGGGGTATATGCGAACACAGGAAGTAGTGGTGGATCAAAGGGAGATACCCATACTTACAATATTAATTATACAGGTTTACCTGGTGCAGCACCGCCTCCTAGTGCATCCCCTACACCCACACCTGGAAGTCCAACTCCAACCCCAACTCCTTCTGGATTGGATCCATCTGATCCCACAGTTGCCGCACTTATAAGTCAATTAAGTGATATTCAAACAAAAGTAACAGATGCAGAAACAAAGTTGTCTGACATTGAAACAAAGGTTGATGGTGTTGAATCGAAAGTGGACAGTGTTGAAACGAAGGTTGATAATGTTGACAAAGATCTCACCAAAGTTAACACAAAACAAAATCAGATATTGTCAAATGTAAAAACAAAATTTCAACAGTTGAGCTCCAGTATGGCTGGTGTTAGAAAAGATATAAAGGATGCTCGTAAATCAATTAGTGGTCAAATCCGCGATGTAGAAAGATCCACAAATGATAATATTGAAAATGCAGTTCATACATTAAATGCAAACGATGGAGCCCTTTCTTCTCAAATTGATAAAGCAAAGCAAGAAACATTAACTGCATTAAATGATGCAAAAGCAGAACTGGAACAGAAGTTTGCTGAAGATTTAAAAAATACAACAAATGAAATTAATGATAATACAATAAATACTGCTGATGCTTTGGCAACAAATATTAAAAACACGGAAACCAGAATCAATGGCAAGATTAATAATGTGAACACCAACGTGAATAACTTACAACAATCCTTGGATGACCACATGGGATATCGAGCTGGTGCTGAAGCAAACATACAGAATCAATTGAACGGCTTGCAACAATCCCAAACACAACAAGGTCAGAGGCTGGAAACCATCGCAAATGACCAACGTGAAAGCATGGGTGCAATGAAGCAACAATTAAATGGTTTACAGCAAGGACAGCAAGAATTGAATAATAAGATGGGTCAATTCAATGTAACCCAGCAGCAGATGTTGACGAATATCATAAGTGCAATCCAAAATGGACAAGCAAAAACAGAAGATCTTGTGAATCAGATCACACAATTGAATGACCAGGTAAAACAACTGACAGAGACTGTTCAACAAAATGCTTCATCAAAACAAGAATTAATTGATAAGCTCACAAGTCAAATGAATCAGGTTTCCGAAGATCAGAAAAAGGCATATGAAGATCAAATCAATCAACTAAAAGAAGAAGTGAAACAAATCGTTGATAATTCTAACTTCGCAAGTTCTATTGCAACCTTAACAAGATTTTCCGAGATCATCGAATTAGCGAAACAAGATGTGATGACAAATTCTGATGAAAACATGAAAAACGTACTTCAACAGATTGTGAACTCAACAGAATCGTTATCACAAAATATCAACAGTGAAACAATCACACAAGCCAATCGAGTGATTGATGAAATCAAGAATATGAATCAAAAGAATGAGCAACCGATTATCACACAAACAACAAATCCAAATTTTGATCCAAATAACACAAAGAAGCTGATTTACAAATCACAACTTCCTGTGAAGATCAAAAACAAGTTTAAGAATATTAAATTCAAACTTGTACAGAAACCCGATGATCCAACCACATATGACATCATAATCTATAAAGTGCTAGTACCATATGATGGATGCTTGAATAATGTGATTTCAGCATATGATATGTTTACACAATACGCAATGCAAGTTTGTCATACCGATATGAATGGAATCACACAAATGGGTAGTAATTATGCAACCAAATTTTCGAATATACCAACAAACGTTACAGAGTCTGCACAAATGAATGGGACACGATCATTGAATGATTTGCAACGAGATATCATTAAACTATTAACGTTACAGCAAGATCAGCCACCAAAATGGATGAAAATATCCGAGTTTAATGATATGGCAAATCGTTTGTCACAATTAGACCAGCAATCCAAGCAATTGCAAAATGCATTTTCACAAATTCTAAAAGGTTTGGAAATGGAAGTTGCTGAAGCAAAAAAGAATCGAAATAATGTGAATAAAACACAACAAAAATTAATCACATTCCAGAAGCGAGCAAATGATATGTTGGCAATGTTAGTTGGGGCACCTAGTGAAAATGAACAACCGTGGAGATCCATCAGATGGTATATCAATAACACTGTGATGATTGTGAACAAACAAAAAGCAGAACTTGATAAAATGGCAACGATGACATCTGAATATATCAAACAAAATTCTGCAGGTAATATTACGATGACAAATGGCGGAATGAATCAACCACCACAGACACCTCCCAAAACAATGACAAATGCGGGTTGAGCTCTTAGATAAAGAAGGTGATAACAATGGCGAAGTTCTGGATGGAAGATGATTCCATTAAGAGCTATGATCAATTGGTAAATGAATACAATGTGAGGAGGAACGATGACATGACAAACCGTTTAAAATTAATAAACACAAACATGTATGATTTGTTATTAAAAATCAATGATAAGATCAAAGATAAAGATGGAAAGTGTATCTTGGATATTATCGAAGAAAAAACAATTCCATGTGAGTTTGGGAGATCATGTAAGGATTGTATTCAAGATTATTTGAATCAAGAAAACTAGTCAACCTCTCGATACAAATTTATTACGAAAGGAATTGACACTTATGAGTTTATTTGATGCAATCGGTGAAATGGAACATTTAATTCCAGACATCGAATCACAACAACAGCAACAAATGTACACAAATCCACAATCATTTGCAAATGAATTTAATGCTTACCGAATGGAGCCCACATTATATCCAAATGCAACCCAGTATATCTCCCCATATGCATATGACAACTGGGGAGGTGTTACTGGGATTATTGCATCATTCGATGAGTCTTCTCGAGCACCCGCAACAATTATCGACAATAAGATTGATCCAAACAAAATCTATACGGCTGAGTTGGCTGCACTGCGTACATCAGCAGCTGATCAAGTTCGTATCACAAAGCTATTCGAAAAGAAATTGATGGAAGGTTTAAAAGACAAAGATAAGTTTGGATTAAATGAAAATGACATTGAAGCAATGCAGGCATTAACAGCCGCAAGATCTGCTGTTACTGGTATCAATAAAGAAATGATCAATATCAAGAAAAACATTTCTGAATTACGATTGAAACAGCAACAGCAACAGCTTGCACGTGGTGGTACTCCACAAGGTGGTGATCCTGGAGTATTACCAACAACTGGTTCTGATATCGGACATTCTGTATTGGATGATATCTTTGATAAATTACCAGCTGGGGTTCCCGTTAACTATAATGATTCTTATGATCCACAAACCATTGCTTCGGATATCGATCGTGCAGAAGATATTCTGAATGGGGCAGTTGGTTTAGGAAAGCTGGATAAGTATACACAATATGAAACGGAGAATCCAACAACAGTTGTGTTGATTGGAGATTCTGATGAAGATACGGAATTTGCAACATTTTCTGAATCTGGAGAATTATTGGACGATTATCCGAATCCTGTATCAGACATTACGGAAATCAATCGTGAAGCTGGTTATGCAAAAGATTCTTTAAATCGGACTTACGAGTTGAGAAAAAAATAAAAAAGCAGATGGCCGGCGGCATACCATCTGCTTTTTGTTATCATCCCGCATGCCGGCGGCATTGCATGCGGGATGATTTTCCATCACTCTCAGCGGACAGTAGCGCAGCTGCTGAGGATTGCAGCTGCGGCTTTTCCGATTCTGCGACAGTTGGCGGTTGTCGCAATAATGTGGTGATAGTGATGATGGTCGGTTGCGGCCTTACAGAGGCCGCGGAGTTCGTCACGGGGGAAGCTGCTGCAATGGAGGTACGGGTTCGCCTTGTCGAGCAGGCGTTGTCCCAGTGCTTCATAACAGCATCCCGAAATGGTTCCGCCGGCTGCTTTCAGGATGTATTCCTGGACCTCTGCAGAAAGATAAAATGTGTAACCATTAAGCGCGAATCTTCTGCCGGTAAATGTAAATCTGATAGTCATAGTAATCCTCCTTAGGATACCCTTTACTCAGGTGCGATCTTTATACAAGATCCAAGGTATATATGCATTCAACCTTGCTATGACAAACCTGAAGGGTTTAATATGATATCAAAGACTCTAATCTATATCAGTGATCATCTTCTAAGTCTGACTCGTTATGCCGTATTTGGCTTCTCATAATGATGAGTGTAGTCGTTAATACTGATGATATGATAAAGATTATTATCTTCTTTATCATATTAATTATATATATATCAAAAATTAAAAAAATAGAAAATATGTGAACGCCCCATATGGGGCGTTCCAAAGTAGTTGCACAGTACACACAAAATTATAATTGTTCAGGCTCTATACCCGATTCCGTAGATTCTGATACAACTATTCAAATTTATAGTAAAGGAGATTAGGCATATGATTGATTCAAGATTTGGATTGAAATATTCTTTTCCTCACAGTCTTGTTCATATTGTAGATAATTCAGCATACACTGGAACTCTCGGCGTTACTGAAACATACGATCCATCTCTACTGGCAACCATCGTTGTGACTGGTATGCCGATGGGTGTAGATAATCGTGTTGTAACAGTTACTCGTTCTGATGTACTGAATAAAGCATTTGGTGCAGAAACACTTACTGCAAGCGATATCGAAAAATATGGACAAAGCGTGGAATATCCCACCAGTCTGATTTCGCAGAATGTTCCTGTCAAGCTGCTCCGTATCACACCTCCTGATGCACAATATGGTGTTGTTGTACTGTATCTGTTTTGGAGAATCCTAGATACAGAAGAAAGAAGACTGGAAGTCAAGCTTGTACAAGCAGTAGAAACTGATCTTGCATCTGCTGGTATCAATCTTGCTGCATATAAGAATACAGAACGTCTTGCAAAAGCTACTTTCACAAGACTGAAAAGTGATACTGTTGAAGCTGGTGTTGAAACCGCAACAGATGCAAACTGGCACAGAGTTGTTCTCATGACATATGTGTCTGCTGGTAGAGGTTCTGCTTATAACAATTTCTCAGTATATATCAATAAACCAAGTTATGCTCAGAGAAAAAAATTTGCTAATGCAATCTACAACTTTGGTACTTTGGATAACAGATATTCTACTGCATTGGAAATTGAAAAGTTTACAGCTTCTCTTATCAATTATGAAACAAAACTGAGTGCATATGGTGTTACATCCAATATGGACACAGTTAATGTGCAGATGAATAAGAGACTGGAAGGCTCTTCTATCATGATTCCTTATGTGAATGAACAAGCCATCAAAGAAGTATTTGCAAAGTGGCAAGAAGTATTTAACTACAACAAAGAAAACCGCTCACCGGAATACACTGATCGTGAAGCTTCTTATGAATTCATTTACAATGATATGAATGTAAATAAGTTCGATATCATCTTTGGTAAATATCTTTACAATAATAATGGTATTGAGATTGATAATCTCGATATTCCGTTCTATACAGTGGACATGCTCAATTCTGACATTCCTCAACTGGATAAAACAAACATTATTGTTGAAGACTGTGAATCTGGTCGCAGAACTGATACCGAATCCAATCAGACTACTTCTAATGAAATTCTTGGTGCAATCTTTGATGAAAAGATTTATTCATATTGGAATGATCTGTATGGTAGAAATCAAGTTCTGAGCGGTTCCAACACTGGAAACATTTGGGAGAAAGGCAATGGTAGAAACACTGCATATGTAGCAGATGGTTCTGTTTTTGCAGAATTGAATGGAGACACTGTCGCAGAATATACCAAGACAATCAATGTTGAAGATATCTACAATGATGAAGGATCTCAAATTACGGATACTGCAAAAAGAGAACAGGTATGGCAGAAGGATAGAGAATCCATTAAGAAAATCAACAATGTGGTTCCTGGTCAAATGTATCTGGTAAATGCAGACACCACACAGCCTTCTATCAGTATTATTTCTTCCATTCAGCAGTTCACTGGCGCATGTATGTCTGTGAACATCCCGAAGTTGTATAACTTCAAATACACTACCAATAGTGAGACAAATGAAATCGAATATACGATCGATAACGTTTCACCATCCACTACAATCAAGAAGGTATTCAAATATACAGAAACTGTTATTGATGATCTTCCTGATACAACCACAATGATCAAGTTCCTGAATGACCAAATCGGAAATGCTTCTGGTTATACTGGAGACGTAGGCAATACCAGCTATGGTACAACAATTGCAGTTACTTATACTGAAAAGCTTTCTAATATTAAGAAATTTAAGTTGTATCGTATTACCGGTTATGATGCAAATGCAACAGGTGCACATATCACAAGCATTGTAGCATATCCGAATAACTATTATGCATGTTTGAACTATGAATCTTATTACAATAAATCTGCAATTAATGATATCATTGTTTTGAGATCTAAAGTGAAAGCAGCATTTACACTGACAACTGATGAAGAAATCGAAGCAGCTCTTCCTGGTGCATATTTCAAATATGGTACGATTGTAATCAATGATTTGGATGAAGCAATCAATCTGAACCCAATGGAGCTTGGTGAGTATACACAGTCTAATGTTGGAAAAGTTGGTATCTCCATCACTTCCAACAACCTGGTTGATATCATTGCATATTTCGAAGAAGATAAGGAATCTCATAAACTAACACCTGTTCTTTATGATGTAACAACATACAACCAATATCGTGGTTCTGCACTACCTCCGAGAATCAATATTACAACCAATATGGATTCTGAAGAATATGATTACATCTATCTTGGTGATACTGTAACTTCATCTGGCTATGATAGAAGTAGTTATACAAACAAAACATTGATCAATCTGATCGGAGTTCTTCCGTCTATCGACACATACATCAAGAGATACAGAATCTCCAGTATGTCTAATTCCACATTCAGACTTTCGGAAACAACTGCTGTGATTCCTGCAAATTATTACATTGCAAATTATGGTATTTCTCCAGAATCTGAACAGGGTGGCATGGCAGTTATTGGTGGTACTACTGGATTCTTTGATGATTATGAAAAGAGCGAGATCACTTCGATCGAATTCAAACTGAGATATTCTGATCTTCTGGTACAAGCATTCAAGGGTGAATTAGATCCTCGTATTCTTTCTCCTGCACGTGTACCTGCGAAGTTCTTGTTTGATGGTGGCTTCAATACTGTTCTTGGTATCAAAGCACTTCCATTCTCTGCACCGACAATTGAAGATTATGTCTATGCTTCCACTGTCTTTACTGATGAAGAAAAGGAAGAGTTTGCTGCAAATTCCAAGATGATTGCTGCATCCACTGTTTCTACCGATATCGATGTAAAGCAAGCAATGTATGATCTGATGATTCAGAGATGCTACATGGGTATTCCGGAAAGCAAGAGACCAATCGGTCCTGGCTCTGGTCTATCTCTCCATCTCGACTCTGGTTTCTGCGATATCGAAATGATCAAGAAGATGAATGAATCCTTCCGTTCCAGATTCACCAATCCGAATGCATCATGGGATATCGGTGGTTATACTTCCGCATTGAATGGTCAGACATATACCTACACCAAGAGATTGGTTGACCATATGTTTGATCATATCCAGAGATATACAATCAACAAACCATTCGTCAATACTTATACAACAATTGGACCGGATGAATACACCAGCTTCTTCCCGGATATCGATACAACAGATTGGGACTTGGAAGAACTTCTGTACACTTCTGGTGGTAATAGTTGGGTACTCGATGAAAGCAGAAGTCTGAAACGTAAGTCTCAGAGAACTCTCTACAGAGAAGAAACCGGCACATCCGATCTTCTTCAGGAAAGCAATATGAGAACACTGTCCAGACTCGTATATCTGCTCCAGAACAAGATTGACAGATGGCTGCTGGAATATGTCGATGATGGTATTCTTTCTTCCATGACAGAAACAGTTAACAATATCTTCTCCGGTTGGGCTGGCAACATGGTACAGTCTCTCGATATCCAATTTGAACGGGATATCAATACCGATGGTGGAGAAATTGTTGTATGCTATGTCAATGTCACATTCCGTGGTCTGTTACTCCGTGTTCCGATTATCGTGAACGTCAACAGACGTGAATCTTAATGAAAGGAGTGAACATCTATGGCAAATAGTGCAATTACCCTTCAAAGTGGTATTCGTGAATATAATGGTGATCTTACCCAGTATACTGGTATGCTGGGTGGTCTCACCCCTGACGTCCATACACTAAGAAGTTTGAACCCGGAAACCACGAACCGTGTTATTTGCGTTATGTATCGTGGTCCGTACTTCCTGATGAAGTATTTTAATGCCTTTAACTCCTATGGTCCTGACTCTCCATTCTGGACATACAAAAAAGTCATTGAATATTACAACATGGGAATCCAGTGTAATATCCAGGATCAACAGCTTGGTACTGTTCAGATCCAAGGTGGTTTCGCTGGTAGAACAATTCCGATTGCTACCACACAGAATGCACAACAAGGTCAATCTCTGACAATCACCGTTCCAGAACTGGTTGGTCGTCCGATTGCAACTGTGCATAATATGTGGGTAAATGGTATCGCCGACCAGATTACTGGTTTGACCACATACCATGGTCTCGTTGCAGGTTCTCAAGATGATAACAATGTTCTACAGCCTGTATTCTCCACCGGTCCTACCGGTTCTGGTGAAGGCACAGGTGAAGCTTTGGAACCATCTCCTGCATGGGAAGTTGCAGAATTCTTGATCATCGCTCTTGACAGATCTGGTGCTCGTGTAGAAGCTGCAATTGCTGCATTGGGTTGTCTCCCTGCTGCTCAGGTTGGTTCTGATATCTTTAACCATACAAATACAGGTCAGTCGGCACTTCAGCAAATCCAGCTGCAGTACAACTGCCAGTTTGTACAATCTACCTATATCAATGACCTTGCTGCTCGTTATGTAAACCAGTTTGCGATCTTCGGCAATAGCTTGAACTTCAATCCTGGTGCTGGCGATGCCTTCTTCAAGAATGCACAAGATCTTGCTAATCAGCAAATTGACACCAGAATGTTCAATGACGGTAATCGTCCTACTCTTGACGCTGTTCAGAGTGCTGCTGGTAACTATCCTGCATTCCGTGCTCAAGGTAACTTCGATCAGCGTGAAGGTCTTAAAGATGTTGCTGTTACACCGTATAAGCATACGCACATTTACAGTGGTAAGCAAATCGATCAGACAGAAGGTACTTGGACAAACATTTCTGATGGTTATACCGAAAGAATGAATGCAATTAACAATCCGACTTCCGTCTGATAAATCAATTAATATATAATAGAGGGGCCATATGGCCCCTCTATTATGTTAATACAAATATTTCTATGATGTCAAATTTCTCATAATACATACGCATGACAACATAATGCATTTGATTATGGTCGAAATATCCTATCCCGAATTGTTGTAACTTTTTATCTGCCTTTGTCACCATTTTCTTGGATACGATAACACCATTCTCAATCGTCGTTGGTTCTTTTGCTTTTCCAATAATGGTTCGTTCATATAATTTACATTCCGTCTGTAATGCAATATGAACCAATTCATCATCATGAATGGTATCAAGTTCATCAAAGTTAAAACCTTCCTCTTGTAAGGATTTCAATAATGCATCATCTTTAATGACAAATCGATATTTAAAGTTTTTGGGTTTGTGTGACAACACCAGTTCTGTCGGTGATTGTTTGTCTTTTGCCATTTTATCATCTCCTCCTTAATTAATCCATTATCCATTCGAAATCTCCATCGTTCAAATCTCCATAATAATTCTTCATGATAATCTGGACGAAGGATTCTACATATGCTTCTATTGTAATCGGTAACGGTGCATCCGGCATTATATCTCGTGAGATACTTTCCCATATTTTGGTAGCGTCTGTCACATCATTCGATGGACCATTTGCCTCTTCTTCCCTTAACAAATCCATTCCATTTTTCGATACAATCATCCATTCACAATCATCGACAGATTGGTCATTGGTTGCATTGAAATCTGCAATCTCTGTACATGGAATACTTTCCAAACTTTCTGTGATTAGTTTAATCACTTCAATATCTTGACGGAATATACATTCTCCCAGTATCAAAGTATCATTCAACCGTTGAGCTGTATAATTAACTGCCAAATCGATGAATCTTCTTGTTGAATAAATCTGATGAAGACTACCATCTTCATTGCTTTGCATCAAATATAATTCCAAGGTATGTTCTTCTAAATCATCTTCTTCTGCAACATCCGTTGGAACATTCTCAATGAAAGTCTGGTTTTCATCAAAATTGTGTTGTTTCAAAAACATATGAATCTCTTCCAGATTATTCGAATAGACACGTGAACATTGTAATTCTGGATTCGCCGTGTAATAATTACACAGATATGGCGCAAAACGAATTCGATACATGTCAATCACCAACTCCTCATTTCTTGTAATACCACGTTTACAACAAACGCAAATAATTGCATATTGTAAGTTTTATAATCTGAGACTCTACCAAAGGATGGATAATAATATGGGGGAAGTTTGTCTTGTAGATACTGTGTTTGAAACCTTGATAGATATTGCAATATGGAATCATCATAGTCTTCAATCATTTGGAATACTTTGATGAGATATTGGTTGATTCCCATTGTGTGTTCCATCAACATTTCTTTGTTGACATTCTTGTATGTGATATCTCCATCTCCATAAAACATCTCAATCTTGTTAAAACGTAAATAACTTGTCCATTGTCCTTTCTTTTTAAATTCTACTCCATCTGCAATGGATTGTACTTTCTTTTTAGAGTTAAACAAACATGCATCTGAATGCAATGATAAAACATTGGTTTCATCTAAACCATTATTACTTAAGAATGTTTTTCTAACATCAATAATACCTTGTAATAGCTTGTCAGAATAGATTTTATCATCTCTCTGGATGAGTCCAACTCTTTTTGTTCTTTCTTTCTTAGGTAACAGATTCAGCTGTTCAATTGTATCGTTATCCAACAGCTGAAATCTTTTTGAAACGGATAACGAAGCAGCGACCATATCATATTCCATGATGTTTCCATGAAACAAATATTGGATATTGTCATTGGTCCATAATAATTTTTCATGCATGTGTAAACACACCCTTTCATTTAATATCTTATCAATGATATGTATATTAAAAATTCTTTATAAAGGAGCGTTTTGAGTTATGGCAGATAATACTGGATTTATCGATCCACTGGCAAACATCATCAACAAAGCCAGAGACACATTCGGTGCACCTGAAGAAGAACCGACACAGTCTCAACAAGAACCGATGATGACTCCACAGGTTCACGTACCAGAACCCACCGTATCCAGAATCTCACCCCCGATTGAGGATGATGACGATGATGAATATGGTTTGAATGATTTTAAGAAAGAAATTGAAGAAGAAGGAAGAAATCTGGAAGCACAAAAGAGAGCTGAACAGCAAGCTATCTTGGAAGACAGACATGCAAACGACAAGCCGAAGACAGTAATGCCACCGCGTTCACTGGACCCTGCATTCCAAGAAGATGCAATTATGCATCAAGCAAATCATCTTGCTGTCGTAACAGGAATGATTGAACAAGTAAAGGCAAAATATCATCTGCACGGTGGTATCATTCCTGAAAGACTACAGCAGGTTGAAGGTGATCTTATGGGTATTTACTATAATACCGGTGATAAGATCACATCTGAATTTGAACAGATTATTCTTCGGAACTGGCAGCATATCGACCCAGAAAGTGGCAGTGTTTATACCGACCAGAATGCTGCGGCAGATGCTGCAAATGTTACAAGACCAACACCTCAGTATGAGAAACCAGCTACCATCAATATCAATGTTGCACCTGGTCAGCCTGTTACTGTCAACATTCCAGAAGAAGTTGCTCATGAACTTACCAGAACCAATGTTGTCAATGTACATGTTCGTGAAGTGACAGAAGAAGATATGAGAGCTGTGACTGTAATTGAGAATCCTCCCACAGATGCGAATATCATTCAGCCATATGAATCCAGTCTGTGTGATGTTCCTGTCACACTTCCTCTATCTGGATACAGATGCGTTGTTCGTCCTGTGAACTGGTTTGAAACAATTGATTTGGCTGCACCTTCTTCCAATTCTAAAGTAGATTTCCAGATGCAGAGATGGTCTATCATCTATCATCACATCAAGAATGTTTCCATTGGACCATTTGCAGACTTTGATGACTTCCTGAAGAAAACAAAGTTTGCGGATATGAGCTTTCTGGAATGGGCTGTATTAACAGCAACTGCTGATGAAGAAGAACCTCTTGACATCGTTTGTGGAAACCCCAAATGCCAACGCCGTCATACATTCAAATATTCTCCAAGAAATATCATTCATCTGAATGAAGAGAGACTTCCTAAGAACTATCGTCAGATTTATGATGCAGCACCTGGCGAACAAGCATTGAAATTGTTTACGGAAATCAATACAAAGAGAACCCGTTACAAGCTTCCGAATTCTGGTGTAATTGTGGAAATCAATGAACCAAGTGCATATGAATATATCACAAAGAAACTTCCATTGATGATTCAGAAATACACGGAAAAGAGACCGGATGATCCGGATATGAACAACTTCAATGAAGAAACATTACAAGGTGATCCTACATTGCTGAACTTCTCCAACAAGATGGCTTGTCTCATGAGAATTTCTGCAATCAATGTTCCCGACAAGACAAATCCGAATCGTGAATATCGTTTCACAAACTGGGATGATATCGAACGTCAGATTGATAATATCAACATTCTTCAGGATTCTATGCTGATTATGAAATTGGCATTGGATTCCCGTGAAATGGCAGAACCCGCAGAATTCTATATCTCAGGTGTTAAGTGTCCTTATTGTGGTTATGAAGCTAATCACATTCCGATTGATAACATCACCAATACCTTGCTTTTCCGCGTATCTCGGAGGTTGGGCGATATGGAAGTAAACTTAATCAAATTGGATTAGAAATCATTGAATACGGAGAGTTATTCAAGAACATAATTTCCGTTGACGTGCTTGCAAAAATGCCGCTTCGATTTTTGCATGTCCTTCGAGATATTCGATTGAAGCAACTTGAAGAAAAGAATAAGCGGTTAAGTCAACAGCAAGTAACTGCTCCGAATGCATTACAACCCACCGCTCCAATTGGTGGGTTGAGTTCGGACGCGTTGGAAGAACTTGTTGAAGAATTGACATAACCCGATCAACCAACCAAGGACGGTGAATTCCAAATGGAAACATACCCACAACAAACTACGTTGGATACTGTCGTATTGGTGTTAATTCAACAAAGTGGCATCACTTTTGTTGTTGAGAATTATTCCGAGATACGTGAAGATTATTATATACGAAAAGAAGAATCCAACGGTTCTTAGATAATCTATATAGAGGAGGAAGATTATTATGATGCTTATACCCATGGGGTTAGATAGACAGTGGACAAACATTTACAAACAACATCAGTATCTTGTGAATTCCTGTAATATCTACTTTAATACGATTAAACTCGTAAACAATAAACACAAACTGCTTGACCGATTTGGGTTTGTGGAATATTATAAAGACATCTTGGATGATATCGAACTAACATCTCATCCAATTGATTTATTCATTCCTAATGACAATATGGATGAAGAACTGGAAAATCAAGATGGACATGTGCCACAAATTGTTACGGTAAGTCATAACACACCGGAATATGAGCGAATCAAAAAGCGTATCAACTTGGATGATTTGTATGCTACTATTCCGGCAACGGATCCCGTTCATATTGAAATGAAAAAGAATCCTGGGAAATTGGATATTGTTGTAGATGACATCATGATCTACTGGTGTGTGTTTAAATTCATGCATATGATTGAAATGATTCATTTGAAAGAAGTCAGTGTCATGAAGCCAGTCATCGAATATACTGTTGAACATATTACACTGGACCAGTGGAAAGAATACATGGCATCTCGACGTGTCAATGAAAAGAAGATTGCAAAATGGATGGAAGATAATTTCTTTGGTCCAGATTATGAACACACTTGTGCATTTTATGCATCTGAAAGTGTGGACAATAAAGCAATTGTGATTAATGTCGATGAATTGTTACGTAAATTATGCACCAATATAGTTTTCAATTCTGACATATACATCATTATCGCGGTATACCTCATCCTGTCGTTTTCTATGGCGGATATCATGGAGGGGAACTTTGAAGGTTCGCCATGTGCAACTTACGTCAGAGATGTGATATCACAAATCCCAATTAATTAAATTCATTTATCAGGAGGAAAGTTTTATGAGTAAGAAAAAGCCCGAAACAACACCCATGGAACAGCCGAAAAAGAAAAAGAAGATTATGATGAATACCATGTCGGATATCAAGAATCGTGTAGACGGTTTGAACAAACTGTCGACAGTTGGTATCTCCGCCATGACATTCCCCGACAAAATCTCAACTGTTCGTTCTAATATGGCTGCACGCCACACTTCCCAATACGTTGTACCAACACATCCCGAATTCCCCAGGGTGTATACTGGTGCAGAAGACCCTTTTGGTATGCGTTCTTCGTGGAATGTGGTTTGTAAGAATGACTATGAACTTGTCCGCAAGTTCGTGAAATTCAAGAACGAACCAATCTCACCTGTTGTGTATGTTTTCCGTGATAAGGTCACTGGGAAATACAAATGTGAACAGGTAAATCTTGCGGAGAATCTGATTGAGAAGTATGGATTTCGCACGTATGACCGTGTCGTTGGTAATTACGACATTGGTGATACCTTACCAAAAGGCACACCCATCTCACAGTCATCCTCATATATCAATGGACATTATTGCTCTGGACGTAATCTGAGAATTGCATATACCGTATTGCCAGAGTTAACAGAGGATGCTCTCATCATTTCCAAGAGTGCTGCAAAAGCATTGGAATATGACATGGTGGATATCGTAACCGTAAATCTGAAGAAGGACTCTTATCTTATCAACAACTATGGTTCCTTACAACTGTACAAACCATTCCCGAATATCGGTGAGTTTATCAAGAACGATATCATTTGTTCGATTCGTGAAAACTCTTATCTGTCTTCTTCCGCAGAAGCACTGATACCTCATATCAACGATAAGAACTATTATTCCCGTGGACAGATTGTCGATATTGATATCTTCTCCAATGTCGAATTGGAGAATGACCAGATGAATTATTATCTGAAACAGTGTCAGGATTTCTATCAAGAAATCTATGCATTTATCTCCACAATTGTAACCGACCCGTATCAGGATGATATCTCACTGATTGATATGTATCATAAAGCAGAAAAGTATTTGGCAGATGCTGCTTGGATTACAAAGGAATATATTGTTGACACCCAGATTCGTTTCAAAGTATTAAAGCATGTTCCGATTCATGTTGGACAAAAGGTCGTTGGTCGTTTTGGTAACAAATCTGTTATCACAAAGATTGTTGATGATGAATGCATGCCTCGTACGGAAGATGGGAAACACATTGAGATGTTGGCAAATGGTTTGGCTGTGCCTAATAGAATCATTGCATTTGCCACATATGAAGCAACAATGACATTTATGCAAGAACGTATGTGGGAGCATATATTGAAACTCCATGCGAAGGGTGTGGAACCCCAAGACATTGTGATGTTGGTGGCTGAATTTGTTGGTACGTTTGAACCGGCAAATGGTGATGAACTGATTCGTTTGTATCGCGAGCATCCAGTGGAAGTATACAATGATATCATCAAGAATGGTATCTATATTCAGATTATGCCATTGAATGATGTTTGTGTTCGTGATGCTTTGGTTACTTGTTATAAGAAATGGCCGGATATCATGAAGAAACACAAGTTGTATACAAAGCTTCGTCATCGCTGGATTGAACTTCCTGGAGAGTATGCAATCGGATATCAATATACCTGGGTATTGAAACAGGAACCTTCCAAAGCAATGAGTGCAGTTGCGACTTCCAAGACAACATGGTATGACCAGCCTGTAAAGTCTCATCTGTTTGGTAAGAAATCTATGAGACATTATTCTGACAATCCGATTAAGTTTGGTGAATATGACACTTACAATTTCCTTGCAGGTGTTGGTATTCAAGCATTCTCCAAGATTACCACATACTTCCGTGGTTCTCAGTATGAAGAGAATTCCATTCTCATGTCTCATTTAAACGACATGGCAATCGACACAAGCAAGTATAATCAGTTCCCACAATTGGATAACTTGAAGAATGTCCTGAAGTTCATGGGTATTAAAATGGCTCCGGAAATGTTCTCATACAATACAGCCGGAAGATTCGATGAAATCTTCTCTGTCATGATGGCAAATATTCCAGTGGATATTTCCATTCCAGATTTACGTCATGTACTGATATTGAATTCCTACTATCTTCAGTATCAGGAAGAACGCAGAGGAGTAATCGATTTGAACGAATTCTTCCAATTTATCCTTGGAACCAAATTGTTTGAACATTACCCTATGGACTATGTGGACCACGTCTATCGAAAGTTCATTGAACTGATTCCCATACTCAACCAAATCAAAATATATTGCTAAAATATATCAGTAATTAACTGAACATGTGATGTATCGGGGGCATATGCCCCCGATAACATTATGAAAGGACTTGATCAATATGTCTAACGTCATTCGTATCGGCAATGGCTATTATGACCTTGGCACAAAGAATGCTTCTTTTTTGCAAACGTGTCAAGAATTAAGAGCTGTTGGTGTCAAGAATTGGTATTTTCCATTACGTGTTGTATATCCTCAATTGGGTGTGCAAGATATCGATCCGTATAAAAAAGACATCACTCCAGAAGAAATCGGAAAGATCACATTGGAATGTAAAGCAAATCCATGGTTCTTTTTTCGAGAAGTACAAAAAATTCCCGTTCGTGGTGTTGGTAAAATGCCAACGGATTTATCCAGAATGGCTGCGGCCATGGTATGGTGCTTCGACCATTCTATTGATTTCGAAGTATGTGTTCCTCGACAAAATCGAAAAACAACGTGGGTAACCTCTATCGTATCTTATATGTTTTTATTCGAATATCAGAATTGTGACATTCCATACTTACACTTGACAGAAACACGTTGTACTGATAACGCTGGTATCTTACGTGATTATATTGAAGCATTACCACCATATCTCAATCCATGGTATGGTAGAAAGCATCCACCTGGCACAAAGTCATTGAAATACGAGGAACATGGAACCAGTATCGCCATTGTATCTGTTGCGGATTCAGAAGACAAAGCGCGAGACAAACTGAGAGGATATACATTGTTTGGAGGGTTTGTAGACGAATGGGAATATCTTCCATATGTCGGAGCTGTTGTTTCTGGTGGTGCACCAGCTATGATCTCTGCCCGTGAAAATGCAAGAAAGATGGGTATTCGTTGTTGTATGATGTACGCATCGACACCTGGCAACTTGGAAACAACGACTGGTAGAGAAGCCATGAAGATTATTGAAGCAACACCACGGTTTTCCGAAAAGATGTATGATTTATCCGAACAGGAAATCAAAGAGATGTTTACGGGAATGGATTTAACAGAAACCGATGGTACAAAAACACCAATCACAAAAGTTTATATTGAATATGATTGGAAGCAATTACGTAAAACAGAAGCATGGGTAGCGGAACAATACCAAGCAGCGATGATTGCAAATGATATTTCCGAGTATCGTCGTGGTATCTTGTTAGAAAGATATCGTGGTTCTGACACGAGTATTTTCTTACAAGAAGACATTGATTATCTCATTGCAAATGTACGAAATCCAGATCATGAAATCATGTTATTAAACAAATATGTTTTGTATGTTTACAATCACACTGTACAGAAAGTAGATATCAAATCTGAATATCAATACTTCGATGTGGATGTCCCATACTTAGTGGGAATCGACGTTGCAGCTGGTACGGGTGGTGATAATACGGTATTGTTGATTGTTCATCCATATACTTTGGAGATTGCAGGAATTGTATGCTCCCCGTATTTGGGATGTAATTTGGATTTAATCCGAGTTGTTGCAACATTGGCAAAAATGTTACCAAGAGCTATTTTTTGTCCAGAAACCAATTCTGTTGGTAAAGCATTGATTGAATGGGTTGCGGAATCGGAATTGGAATATCGATTCTATCACGATCCTCAATTAGATATGACAAAGAATGCATTAGTAAAGACAGTAGATAATGAAATTAGAATGAAACAAAAAGCGCAGATCAAAAAATATATTGGTACAAACGTGACACAAAAAGTGCGTAATGATATGATGGCTTTGTTAAAACGATTTGTACATGATTATCGACACATGATCTATTGCAAGTTCTTAGTTCGAGATATTACCAACTTGACAATCTTAGGTGGTAAGATTCAAGCAGACAAGGGTGAACATGATGACGTTGTGATGGCATACTGTCATGTCTTATATGTGTTGACATACGGCTATGATTTAAGTAGATTCGGTATCTATAAAGAGTATCAAACATTTGAGAAAGCATATCAGATTACACAAGAATATGAAAAAGCTGTCCAAGAAGATGTCGTCAATAATGTTGTCTATTATGAAAATCCAGATGCATATGAGAATCAATTGTTACGTGATTTAGTTGATAAGAATGTGCAAGATAAACGTATGGGAATTGAAAAACCTGGCGGTGTCGATCCATATGGCTATCGCATGGATCAATATAATGCTCGATTACGAGCACAACAACAACCTGAAGAAGATCATTTAAGTTTTGCAGATATGTCATTCTTCCAAAGCATCAATCAATTTTATTAAACAAGAAAAAAGCGGAGGAGATCAATATACGATAATTCATATACTCATCTCCTCCGCCTTTCAGCGGAGAAAGTCTATCAGATGATGCCGGAGACCTTCGACGGGTCAAATGTTCCGTTATGGAACATATCAGAGTCACTGGTTCCGAAGTGATTCGGTTCACCATATTCATCTTCGAATTCCTCTTCGATTTCGAAGATGATGTGGTCCGGGAAATCCTCATCTGGATATGCCGTAAGCCAGATGATTGCTTCCCCTCCGCTCGTTTTGTAAGCCCAGTGTGCGGAAAAGCACTTGAGTTCGGATATTGTCACATCCGGTCCTTCACCACCCTGTGTGGAGAGACGTACTGTCTCTGGTCTGGTGGGGTCGAAGTACCAGGGACCATCATACCCACCTTTTAATGTACAATGGCTTCCGCCATCAAATACATCGAGGCCGGCATGCATCTGCTGCTCCATGAAGATGTTGAACATCTCCATTGCATAAATTGCTTTATGCAATTCATCAGAAGCAGTGCGATACTGCTGTTTGGCAACTTCTGCCATAACATCAACACGGTTGCCATCGTACTGTGTTACACCTGCACTGAGGTTGTCTTCATTGATTATTTTTGCCATAAATAGTTCCTCCTTTGGAATGTACGCTCGGTTTCTTAAGACATGAGCTGGTCTTATATAACGATGAGCAGTTTAATGACTTACTCAGGTCATATTGATGACTCAGAATTAGATTATGCATCCTTGTCTTCGCCATCATCGTCCCAATTCCCAGGACCTTCCGCGAGTCTCTCATCAATGATTCTGTGGATAAACTCCTCGAAGCTGGGCTGTTGCGCCTGACGAATAACATTGTCCAGTTTGTCGCACAAGGTGACAGTTCTGTCTTCCACTCTTCGCCAGGACATACCTGGGATGTGACTGTACAGAACAGCTATGATATCACAGTCAGCATCACCGTTGAAATCGGTGTTCACTGTTGTGACGCCATATGGTGTTTCCTCATCTGGATTTGGATTCTCAATGACAATGAACTGGTGAAAAACCAGTTTGTCATTCACATATCTGTTGATGATAATGGTTTTTATTCCAGTTTCATCATCATTGGAAAATCCGATTTCGGCTTGATGAATTTCATCGAACTCGCCGCCGTGATACAGAATGGCAAGTTCAGACTGACTGAGGACGCATGCCGGGTTTGCATAAGCAACCCGTTTCAGAATATCCTGTTGAAGTCCTTGAATAAATTCATATTGTTCATGTGTCATAAGATTACCTCCTTTTTAGAATCTGAACATATCGACCTATTGGGTTCTTATGACATGATATGTCAGATTTTTTATAAAAGAAATGAGCAGTTTTTATACAGCATGCTCAGGCTGTCCGGTCCTTATGCGAACTTAATCACACAAGGACCACCGGTTCTGGGGGTGATGCTGTTGAGTTTGTACTCAACATCACCACACAGGTTACCGGTGTGCAGTACGATATGTGTTCCCACAATATCGCAATCTGCACAATCCCATACATCAGCAACTGCTTTCGCAGCTGCTTTCAGTACGGAATCAACATTCTCACCATCAGCAACGATGGTAACCTCAATGTCACTGAGGTCATCGTTATCGATGACGGTGAGATGACAATTCCAGTCTTGTGTCATACCATTCACCTCCTTTCAAAAGATTACTGATGACATCTTGCCGGATGCATAATATAGATTTCTCTATATCATATTAATGATATCTATATGAAAAAATAAAATAATAGAAAATATAATGTGGGGCCATATGGCCCCACAATTGTAATGTTCCATATCTATCCAAAAAAGCGAGAGTACCAATGCCCGCGTGGTACTCAATATATTTAGTCAGGAGGACTCATCTCTTATGGCAAAGAAAGTGAAAGCCAGTTTGAATAGATTACACACTAGTATCTCAGTAGCATAAAAAATTTACATCAAAAATACAAGAAAAACACACCCTTCCATTCGGGGTGTGTTGTTTCTTTTAGATTCTGCAATCATCTTTGATGAGCTTTGTGACAAATGCCACGATTTCTTCATCAGAGGATGATGTAAATATTTCTTTTCTGTTCTTCTCTACGGAGAATATTTCATCTCCATTCACGTCAAATTGAGATTTGATGTGAATCAAAAATTCATTTCTGCTACAATTTCCATAATGTATGGAAAATGTTGCAACTGAATTTTTATTGATTGTGTCATTAATGACACTCTCAATTTTTTCGTATGTTTCTTCTTCCTCCCATTCGGCGTAATTGCCGTTGGGACAGAAGTGTTCGTAGTCTTCACTACGAACAAAGGTTTCTTCCCATTCGTCCCAACCTGCGTTGGTATCATGGGAACAGTATGTTTCACCTGTGAGGGGGTCTGTTGCCCGTTTTGGGCATTTCTCACACGTGCAGTGTTCAACTACACGCGTTGTGGTTACAACCTTTTCGGTGTAACCGTTCTTGACAGTCGGCGTGCCAACTGATGTATGGATTTTATATCCCGAAATTTGATAATTGAGATAATCATTTAATTGATATATTTTTACAAAATTCATACACATACATATTCTCCTTTCAAGAATATAATGCTCAACTTGGTGTGAGCTTACCAATAATCAGATTTATTTCTGATATCATATTAATTATATATAGATAGAAAGTTGAAATAATAGAAGAGGGCCCATATGGGCCCTCATTCATTAACACATAATCTTTGGTAGCATGTGCATCTTCGGAGAGGTGCCAGGAAAGTAAGGCATGTATTGTCGACGCTTCATTCCCCAGTTTTCAAATGCCCTTGCATATTTTACATGATCACAAATATCAATATAGAATGTTTGGAATCCACGATTACGCAAACGACCAACTATCTGCTCTAAGATAATCAAAGAAGACTTTTGATCAAAGTTAACAACCGCTCCTAAGTTAGAAATATCCACACCCGTGCCACAACTCATTGTTGTTGCTAAGATGATATCTTGATCAAACGCTTGTTGTCTTTCGGATAATTTCATACTACCATCGACAGATGCAATCTTAAATTGACGGAAGTATGGATCTTTCATCATTTCTTCTTTAATACGATCAATTGCATCGAGTAATGGTAATAACAATAATACTTTACCCTGTACTTTCAATTTCTCTGCAACTTTCACCATATGACATGCATTCCGATAAAAGGGAATGCCATGTTGATAATCCATTAACATACGATAATATGTTGCACTGATTAGTCCCTTTTTCCCATATCGAAAATGTTCCTCACATATTTCACGAGAAGCATTGTAGTAAATATCTTGAAGATACACATTGATGTATTCATCTTGATATTCCTCATATCGTTTATCACCGACGAATCGATCTGCATCTAATAATGCTCGATTGAGAACATCATCCTCTTGTTCATCTGATCTACCAAGTGTTGCGGACAGATAATAATTACGTTTGATATTGGCAATAGCATCAAATTTCAACACACCCTTCAAATGTAGATGTGCTTCGTCTGTAATACGAATACCATAGTTCGCTTGTTTCAATACATTCATGAGACCTTGCCAATCTTTACGTAATTCATTTTCAATTGCTGATATGGTGACAACACATACTTTCTTGTTCGGTCCATCATAAATACGTGTTGCAATATCATTTACATCAACACCCAAATCTGTAAAATTCTCAATCCATTGATTCTTCAATAATGCCGTGGGAGCAATAATCAATGGTTTCTTTCCAAGCTGACTGATAACGGATAATGCCATGAATGTCTTTCCGCTTCAGACTATATCATCATCCTCACATAGGATGCCCTCCGCTTCGGTTTCCCTACTCTCTTTCGAGATAGTCGTTGAACGTTCTCCTATTCGGAGCTTCGCTGCTGATTGCTCATTCTTAATAATGTTTAGGATTTAACCATACACCATCTCATTGTTTCTTTTTACTTTCGTCACATTCACACTCATTCCTGTTCGGAATCATGTTGTAGTACAATGAGCATTAGAGCGTCCCAGCAATTCAAAGGGTAATTTAACATACCGATTACTCGATACGGGTGCCAGAAAGCCAACACCGGGCTTCACTTCACATGTCATTTTGGAATATCCGGTTTCTACCATCATTTGGATACAGTCAACTTGTAATTGAGAACGAGGTTTTCGATTCATTGTAATTTGAATAGGAGCACCATCACGTGATGCCACTCTGGTCGCTTGTAATCTTAATTTATCAATTACCGGATCTTTGATTTTTAAGAATCCAGATGAAATATATAATACATCATGTTCATTTCCAAAGATTGGTCGACGATTGATGTCTGATCCAGAATAAATGAAATATTCACGTTGTGGATCTGGAAGGGAGAAGTATTGTAATGCTTTACGTTTCACTTCCAGAGTGGGTTGATGGATAATTGCTCCAGTTGCTGTCTTTTCAACAATCATGTTATCCTTAGCCATTAGAACATACCTCCATTCATATCATCTACTCCACCGCCGGCATCTCCTGCATCGGGAACAGAACTATCCAAGAGATTCTTATTTGGATCCACTTCGTTTAATTTATTCTGGTTTGCTTCATCACGTGCTTCTTTTGCCATATTCTCAAAGTCTTCCACATCAATTTCTGGAAGATACTTTTGAATCATTTTCTTCTTTAAAGCACGTGCAACTGGTGTGTCTCCTTCTTCTCCATCTCCTTCTTGTCTTTCTTCCTTTGTTAAAAAGGTTTTCATGACAAGTTGCCATACAGCATCAAATGTGGAAATCTTTTCCGATGTCACATTCAATGTTTTGGATGTTGACATATGGAAGGAGAATGTCATATCTTTTAATAACTCTGGTTCAATATCAGTTTCCCATTTCAGTATCTTACGATAGAATTTTGTAGTATCATGATTCAATTCAATCTTAACACCTGAGACAAAAGAATTGAATTTGGTATTTGCCAATTCTGTTTCCTTTGCAAATTCAATCTCCGATACAGCACCATTTGTCAATAACAAAGCTGGTACTGGAGTGGAGTTAATAGCTTCTGCTTTCAATTGTTCCATTAAGTCGGATGAAATGGGTGAGTCTGCAGCATCGATAGATGATACTTGGATTGGTGCTTCACCCGATGCACCCATTGGCATAATCAATTCTGAACCACCACTTACCTTTGTCATGGAAGAACGATAATTGAAAATATCATTGGCTGTGATTCTACGAGCGGCAAACTTACGAATGGTTTCTTGTACTAATTGACGATAATTCTTATCGATACCACTCATTCTCAAATTATAAACACGAATCTGTGAATTGTTAATCTGATACAGCACAGTGTACAGTTTCAAGAACATGTACATTCTTGCCGCAATCAATCCAGGTTCCATCATGGAATGTCCACATCCCATACCATCTTTGTTAATGGTAAACTGTGAAACATGTTCTGCTGGAATATAAATGAAACGTAACATCGCTTCATTAAATTTGTGAGATTGCAGAATCGCAACGATTTGTTCATGTAATGCCGTATTATCACGCATGAATTTCAAATCAAAGTTATTGATGATTTTAGTTGCCAATTTCTCACAGAACATCTGGTCCGGAGAGAATGTATCATAGCCAATCGATGGTGTTCTTAATGTATAACCACTCAATCCAGAATTACGTCTTTCACCACTCTTTTCCGTACGAGTCTGGTCAGACACATAGTAATATCCGATCACAGTTCTATCAATACGAATTGGAATCAATTTCGTTGCTGGTAAGATACGAATGTAACATCCTTTGATACGGGAAAAATGTTTGTCAAATGTGGTTGGTTCTGATTTCATCCCATCTTCTACCACTTCTTCAAAGAATGCTTTCACATCGGTGTCATTCTTTGTTTCACGATATTTTGCTTCATACACCGCTTTTAAATCATGAGCAGATTGTTCAATCACAGGTAATGCAATATCTTGTTCAATATAAGAAATATTATCTGCAATTTCTTTTAATTGTGCTTCATATTGTTCATCATATTCCTTTTGTGATTTCTTATCCTCTGTTCCATCTTCATGAAATGTATGACCATGATACATAGGATTGATATCCATGATTTCTTGTTCTGTGAAGACAGTATTGTTCTTATTTTTATACTTGTTGGATTCCTGGATGATGGTATCACTCAAAGAAACCTCAATGGTTTGTTCTCCATATCCATATCCTTTCATGGTAGATGATATTTCAAACATGTTAGATACGGATGATGATTTACGTTTATTTTCATCATTTAAACGGAATTGATATAAGTCAGAGAATACTTTTGCATACGGAATTGTGTATACATAGGACTCCCCATACAGCAATGTGTTAAACACAATATGATTTTTGATAATATGATTTAATTCCATTCGATCTTCTACTTCTTCTATTTTTGCAATATTAGAAGCTTTCTGTTGATCATTTAATGCCACACGATCAAATTGAATCACACGTGATAATTTACCATCAACGGTATCTGCTTCACATACTGCATCTCTGGTAACTTGAATGGCGTTATACCATTCTGGCAGTTGTGATATGATCATATCCAGATCTTGACGTAATGCAATATCCGCAATTGTATTTACCGGTAAGAATGCAGCATCTTTCAATTCTGACGGAAGTTCTTCAATATCAACTTCTTCTCCCTTGTTTGTATGGAACTTCAATTTTGCCATCTTTTCCACAAATGACAAATCTGTTGACAAATTATAAGATTTCAATATTCCAGTAATGGTATCTTCGATTTCATCTTTACGAGCTTCGATTTCATCTTTACCCAATACATCATTGACCAATCCGATCAATAAATCTTGATTGACTTCTGGCATTCTCATCACTCCTTTCGTTAATTATAAACTGCAACTAATCTTCCAGTTGTTGTTGTATCATTTGTAATATCTGCATTCATTCTGGAAGCATCGATATCTTGTAATTGCATAAATCTCAGATATGGTGAATATACTGCTGCTTTCTTGGTAACATGGTCAGCTTGTTTACCCAATACAATATAAGGTCTTCCAGTAAACATGCCAGCTGCTCCAATATATGCTGTACTGCGATGTTGTGCACCTGATGACACTGCATAATTTTCACGTAATAACCATGGTAAAGATTCTTTAATCGTGGTACTTCCCGGATTTCCCATTTCATCCACAACACCAGCATTGAAGTTAAATTCAATCAATGCACGGTTTGTCAATTCTTCTTTACCTTGATAATAGAATCTGGTAGCACATGTTTGTTCACCAGAAATTGCTTCATTCATGTTCTGTGTATTCAAAGATGGCTGTGCACTTACCGGATAGCAACCAATGTATTTACACCAATACAGAATCTTTGTACCTGTTTCATTTGTGACGATATCAAATATCGTGCAACAATAATCCAATGCACGATCATATGGATGCAAATGACGTTGTTTCAATATTGGAATTTTACCATTACCAGAATCGATAATATATCCGTTATCATCCGAATAAGATGTGAAATTATATGTGTTATTAGTTGCATAATCATTATAAGATGAAGCAAAATTCCCAAGATAAATGTTATGAATATATCGCATCCATAATCGCATGCATTCATATACTTCCAGATTCTTTGTATCTCGGAAATTTAATGATAATGAATTACCATAATCATTGGAAACCGCACCACCAGGAGTGACAGTTGCTTGGTTCGTTGCTTTTACCATAGATTGAATCTGATCAATTTCTGTACCTAATGCCGACATACCCATGATACGATTGGACAATAAATAATTGAAATTATCCTTGTAACGTGGAGAATCTTTGTGTGCGTCTCCACAAGTGACATAGGACGGCGATAGTAGATACAAGATATGTGGAATACGAGTCCATGAGGTATAAAAGACTTCATCATTATTACATTGCTCACTCAAAGCACCATCACGTGCTAGAATATAACACTCGGGACGTGTAATAAAGATATGTCGAAATCCTTTACGCCATTCCAAATCTGCAACTGGTGTTTTGGTTCGATTATAAGAAAACACATTGGCGTATTGTGCAATCCATGGTTGTTCCAATCGAATAAATGGATCGATTGGAGATAATGAACGAGCAGTTCCGTCTTCATTAAAAGACTTCTCATACTTATACAACCCATCTTCCACTGTTTGGATTTGTTTTCGTAAAGGTTCCGCTTCCGTATAAGCTGGTGTGGTAGAACCTTGGAAACGCCGATAACCATTCACGGGACCACTGGTTGATTGATAACCGAATGACGCATGTGTATTATCACCCGGCGTCATCGGGTCATAATGCCGATGATCTTCTCTTGTTTTTGCATTCGTTTTATAATTTCTTTCAAATGCAGTTGGATTTTTAATTCCAATTGTTGGTGTATTCGGTAATGCTTCACCATGTTCTCCACGAACTTCCAATCCTGTTGTTGGATCATGTTTTGTTAGATAATGATCTTTTGGAGTCAATGTCTTATTATATTCATAATCAGATGGAACAGGTGTTGGTCTCAGTACCGTTTCTCGCAAACGACCTTCTTGCAAATAAGATACGATATTACGAGTATCCACACTCTGTTGTTCAATCATGAAATCTGCTTCATCAGAAAATGTAGAGAGATGTGGATCCAATTTAGAAGAATCAACACTAACGTCAGATTGTGAAAATGTGACATTATTGTATGCGATTGGTGCTGGTTCCTCAGGTCTATCCATGGTCAATAATCGTGGATTATAGATATCAAATACAGCTTTTGTATATTCAGGAACCCACTCCTGAATGGGTGCTCCAAATTGATCATTATATGCTTCATCTGCCAAATGGATTAATGAACCAACACTTTCATCCACTGCTGTTGCAATGATTTCACCTGCATTGGACACATATGTGACAATGTCATTTGCTGTATCTATCGCAGTATCAATCACATCTCCAGCCAATCCTCCAGTGACAGTATCTGCTAACTGTACGACATTATTTGCAACTTTTCCCAAAACGTTACTGGCAGTATCAACAGACAGACTAAGAGATCGTCCAACGAAAGAATCTTTTGCAAGATCGACGGCTCTCTCTGCAGTTTCACCAACACTATGTGCAATTTCCAATGCATCTGACATTTTACCGCCAGTCACATCATCTGCCAAATGTGTAAATTCATCAATAATTTTTGACATATTATCACTTCCTTTCGAATATGAAATATGTTATACCATGGATACAAGTTGTGTGATACATTTCCTTGAAATTGTACCAACCAATTTATTCATGTTAAATGAGGTCAGCTTTGTTTTGTATGAAGAAGATGATATTAACAAGAAAAGATATGCCGGATTCTCCAATGCAAATACGATATAAACACCACAACATTGCACAAAGTGTTGTACATATACCGCATCCAAATTCCCATATCTAACGGGATTGATACGTTTGATCAATTCCAATAATTCCATAAAGTTTGGACCATCCAAAGCTTGTACTTCGGATACAACTTGTCTGGCAAGATCTGGATTAACAGTATCTTTTAACAAACGTTTGAAGTTGATGGATTCATAAGACATTGCTTCTCCATCAATAATCTTATAAAAGAATGCAATTGCATACATCATGGCTTTTGTTAAGTTTTCACCTTTCATATACATTCTCAATTCCAATGGACAAAGGACCATGAATTGGAAAATATCAGCCAGAATCAACATGACATTACGATTAGAAATAAATTGATCTGGTTTCTTGTTAATCTGTAATGCCAAATATCCTGCTTCCAACGTAGCCATTAAATTGATATACTCGTTCGTGGAATTCAAACGTGTCACTACTTGATTGGCAAAGATATAACATTTTTGGTTTCCTTCTTTACCAATGACAATGTATGGAAGTACGGGTGGAATTTTGGATTCCTCATGATTATAAATCACAATGATTTCTCCACGTTCCCATGCATCAATTGCTTTTTTTACAATTGCATCACCATTCAATCTCATCAAAGCAACAAGTTCTTTTAAATCATCTGGTGTTTGCACAAACTCGGAAGCACCTGCTAATTCTTCTCGTAATGCTTGCGTGATATTGGATGTTTGATCATATTTCGCATATAATGAAGACTGCGACAATTTAGGTAACGCAGCTTCTTGTACAAATTGAATCATAATAACAACTCCTTATTTGAATTTGGCTATATCAGCCGATAGATTACAAAAATGTCGGGGGTTAATTTAGGAGGTATTTCAATGGAAAAAACATATCAAACATTATATACAGTCAATCTTGTATTATCCGTACATGGAACTAATTATCAAATCAACCAATCTGAAATTGTATCGATTTCCTTTATGCATAATTATGATACACACATTTTTCCCATTATTCGAATTCGATTACAGTCTGATTTGGAATTGTTGCAAAATATCACAGAATATCCTGATGAGATTGAAATGGTTGGCAACTTATATGGGAATATCTACTTATTGGAAGATGACCAAACAAAACCAACGATTGTGAATGGAGCACACAATATCCAATTCAACATGAAAGTATATATTGAAAATAAGAATATGCCAACATCCACAATGGATCAATATCGCGATGGTGTTAAAATTACATCAGATCTGAATCAAACACCAAAAGTACCAATTGAATTATACGGGTATCATCAATCATTAGTTTACTATATGAGAAGACAAACACAATCCGTTTATAAAAATATGGGATTGGAGTCTATTATTAATGATTTATTCCAACGAGGAAATGTGATGTGTTATCATAAAGACCCGTTAAATCAACAAGCATGCTTCGATCAAGTATTGATTCCAAATCTAAATCTATTACAAACACTCGCATATTTCGATACTTATTATGGATTATATGAGAAAGGCGCACAGATCTATGGTGATATTGATCAATTATATCTGACGAATACGGATTCTAATTTATATCAAAACATCGTTCCAATCCGCGTACTCAGTTCCCTCAGTGATTCTGATATGGCTGGATTAAAAAAATATTCCAATAATGAATATTGGATGACGATCCTATTCAACAATATTTCAATCTTATCAGAATCCGATATTGAACGTTTGATGCAAGCTGAGAATATCGGTGCTGTAAATGTAAATACAAACGAAATTCAATCTGCTTCATTAAAAGAGTTATATCAATATAAAACAAACGAGATTTATGGTAATGAAAATATCCCAAACGTCTTACACAAACACATGAATCCTTTCATTGCAACATCCAATGCGGCAAGAATCAAAGAAAAAATAACCAAAGTAGATATGTCAATCATTGGTGCAGATATTGGTGATATGCACATTAATACCAGATATAATCTGATGTTTGATACAACAATCCGTGGTGCAAATATTGGTGGATTATATCGAGCAAGGTTTGTGAATCATGTATTAACCAATCAAGGTGATGATTTATATGTTGCACAATCTACCATGCAATTGTGTAAAAACTAAACAAGAAAAGCGGGGGCCGAAGCCCCCGTTGTCCATATCATTAATAACCACCATGGAACCCTGTAAGGTTCTTGTGCAGATTGCTTGTTGCATATTCTGAGCCGATATTCTCGAGAGAGTTATTGGACTTATCTTCCTTGCTGACAAACTGATTGAGTTCCTTGTGGAGCTTCGCAGCATCCGGAAGCAATTCCTTCAGTGCAATGCAACCCTGAATGGGACCAGCCAGCATACCTTTCAACATACCAAAGAACAGAAGCTGGTTTACTCTCTTTAAGCATCTGAAGTAATCTTCCACTGCTTCTTCTCCAAAGTCCTGACCAATTTCCTGACCACACACTGGGCAGATAAGTCTACCGTCATCCAGTGTCTTTGCACGAATGACAAAGTCATTACCATTAAATGTGATATGAACACAACGTCTCTTACGACGTTTGATATCCTGAGGTTCATTCTGTGTTGTGATAATCGGATTCTGCTGCTGTGCGATATCAATCTGAGTCATATCCATAATGATAGGCTTAATCAGTCTATCAACTTCGGGGGATACTTTATTTCCAAACATACTCATGATAAATTCCTCCTCTTAATTAGTTCAATTTAAGTGCTCTGACAACCTGATACAGCTGTGGATACTGTGGTCCACAATCCTTGAGCTGAATCAGATTCGTCTTTACAACGTCAGCCGGTGCAGATGTGTGATATACTTGTACGAGATAATTCAGACAAGCTGTTGGCGGTAATGCATCCAGTCTCGCATATACCCATTTTGTCAGAGTATCCAAGAACTTTGTCTGGTTTACACTCAGCTTTGCATATTCTGCTTTCTGTAAGTGTAACAATGCAGCAATCACATTACCAGGATTGGAATGAATTCTGGCATCATTTTCAAACAAGTCAGCAGTCAACGGTAAGTCTGTCTTGATGATGTCTTTCACGGTGAGTTCATTATTCATAGCCAGATAAGCAGCGATTGCTAAAGCATCACCTTTACCAATACCAATCACTTGATTCTTGACATATTCATACTTTGCAGACAGCAGCTGTAATGCTGCATCATACATAGATGCGACAATATTCTCATCAAGATGTGTTTTCTTCGGAGGTTCTGGTGCTTTCTCCTTATCTTTCTTTGTCTTCTCAACTTCCGGCTTGTCAGCCTCGTCCAGTTTTCTCATTTCCTGCACATACATTTCTGCCGCAGTAATCAGAATTGCACCAATGAATCCATTTGCTTCTGGATTGTTCTCCTGATGCAGCTGCTTCATCATAATTGCAATGAAACGAGGATTGCGAACATGATGTGCGAGACTGTGCATAAGACCTCTCGCTTTATCATCATCTTCTGGTGCAAAGTTGATATAACTTGCAACTCTTGTCAGTCTCTGTGCGATATCAGAATAGAATACATCACCAGCTGCATCGATGATGTGTACCCATTCTTCCGGTCTGACATTGTTCGGTGTATAACCCTGTCTTGCCAGATACTCATCGAGACTTAAGAGAATGACTTTATCATCATCTCTTACCTGATAGAATTCGGTTGGGGATGTGGTGTTGTACGCCTGCTGATATGCCGGTACAGGCATGGGCATATTTGCTTGAGGCATTGCGTACGGCTGTGAATTCATATACATAATGAATGTCCTCCTTGTTTTGATTTTGTATCTATAAGTGATGGTAGCATAGGAAATATACCCATGCTACCATACAATTATATTCGGAATTACTTGCTCCAATTAACGGTTGTCTTACCGTCTTTACTCTTTGTCGTAACCGGCTTTCTCTGTGTCAAGAACTTCGGACGAGCTGCTCTCTTCATACCATCACCAATGCCTTCAGCACCATTGAATTCGGTCTGAATCATTTTGAGTTCTGGTCTGGGGAGTCCTGCGATAATCACAGTGGCTTCTACTTCACCACCGTTGTCCACCTGTTCGATATGACGATATTCATCAAATACAGAATGAATTCTGCTTCTGACTTCATCAAACACCTGTTTGAAGTCTTCACCTGCAAACATGGATTTCAGACTATAAGCGGACATGAAGGTGTACTGTCTCGCTTCCTCATCTGTCCATGAAGGCTGGAAACCGGTGAACATCTTACGTGTAATCTGACGTGTCAGATTTGTAATATCATTTGCCTTTGCAGATACAGCCACGAATCTACCAGGTGTCCAGAGGATAGTATCAAGGTCAGAATCATCGATACTGTCGAGATTGGTCATTCCATATTTCTTGCCAAAGATGATTTCGATTAAATCAACAATCTCTTTGTTGATGGGTGCATAATTGGAATCACCAGCAACATTGCGGAATACGGCATATGTCTTGATATCTGCCTCTGCCAATTCCATAAACAAGTCATTGCTATTGAGATGATATGCTGTCGGGTCTTCCATGCTGGGGCAAACGATAATCGGAATTACCTGCGGAGGTACCATTTCATGTTCCATTGCATATTTTGCAAGTCCTTTACAGAACACCGGTGTGGAACCAGAACCTGTACCACCTGCTGCAGATGTGACAACAACAATGGGAGTTTTGGCATTCATACACTTTTCAAACAATTTGTCAAATGCATGATTCTCGAGATGCTCTTCAAACATCCAAGCACCACGTTCTCTGTTACGACCAGAACCCTGTTTTGCATCTGTAATAATCGGAATTGTCTTGATGCGATTGATGTTCTTCATCGCTGTTGCAGATACAACAGAATCGACGGAATACAAATCAACATCCGTCAAGGACTGTCTGGATGCAATCTCAGTCACAATGTTGGTCCCGGTATTACCAAGGCCTACGCAAATGTGGTTACCAAGGCTTGCTGCAAATGTGTTTTCCTGTGTGTTGTTCATAACTTCGTTACTCATGATAAATTTCTCCTTTTAATTAAATTACTTAAAATTGTTGATATGCGATTGAAATAGATTACATCACAATCATATGACATCACTCCTTTCACGTACAAAACGGTCGTGGGGCCGAAGCCCCACATACCTTTATTATTTATTTTCAATTTTCTGGAATACATCCTGGATTGCCTTCATCAATTCCTTCTTCATTCTGTCATAATCTTCGAGGTCATTGATAATGATTGCTGCACCAGTATGCTGATTTCCATCATCATGGACTACGATGTTGGATTTGATATAATCGGGATTTCCGACAAACTGGTTGTGGAATTTCTCTGCGAATTCCATCGTATTGAACTGATGCTTTGGAACCACAAGTTCAATCGATACGCTGATGTTCTTGTTCTTGTTATCTACAGTCTGTTCAATCATAATTTCTTCGCATCTCCTTTCATATCCTGTTTTACTTTTGCAGACGGCTGAAGTGTGATGATATCACCATTTGCCACACGGATGGTGAAGATGTTGTACATATTAACCGGCTCATGTGTATCCATTGCAATCTGTACACCTGCAACATACATCGCAGCCATCGTTGCAAATACAGTCGGAGGCACGACAACATCAATACCATAGGTTTCCTGCAGTTCTGCAAATACCTCATTTTCCAGTTTGGAAATTGTCTCTGTCAAATTCTCGGTTCTCCATGCATCATACTTCTTATTCAGTTCTTGTTTGTAGGAGGAACCAACTGTCTCCACATGCTGACGGTCACGGAATAATGGTAACCGCTTATGAATCAACTGTGGTACGATATTAGAATTCTTTTCTGTCTCAGAATATTCGGTCGTATACTCGACAGATACCCCACACACATCGACTGAGAATTCCGGAACTTTCTGGGATGCGACAAAGTCGATGACATGTCTCCATCCCAATCCGAATACGATAATAAGGTCAGTCGCTCTGTAATACTGGAGTTTGAATTCTTTCCAGAGAAGCTGTGACGCAATCTCAGGAATCTGTTTCTCCAATACGGGATTGCCAAGAGCACACCACTGACGAAGCTGATTCTCTCTCAGCATCGCATACTGCTCCTGTCTCTGTTCGGGTGTTGCTGCTTTGTTATCATTCATCATGATAGCATCTTTCCTTTCTGATATAGATTATTTAATATATAACAACGGATGAGTACCCGTCGTCTACATGATAAATATATGTATATCCAAAAATATTTTTATTGAATATACATTGTTAGAGTGTATTCAGAAAAATCATATATATGCCAAGGAGGAAAAATTATGAAAATTATGTATATTAAATTGGTAAACTTTGCAGATGTGTATGCCGCATCCGGTAAACACGAAATTGAATTTTGTTTTGACAAAATTGACAAACCCATTATCCAGATATATGGTAGAAACCGTTGCGGGAAAACCGTATTGATTCAGAAGCTGCATCCCTTCTCTTCCATCAATCTGACTGGGGATGAAAGAAGTGACACACCACAAATCCTCAAAGGTGAAGTGGGAGTCAAGAACATTGTATATGAAATGGATGGTACTGTATACAACATCACACATACGTACAATCCAAACAAGAATGGACACACTGTTGTTTCGTCGATTATGAAAGATGGAGAAGAATTAAATGCAAATGGTGGTGTGAATACATGCAATGCTTTGATTGAAAGGTTGTTTGGAATTAATCGATACACATTCCAGTTTGTGATTAATGGAACGCAATTAACATCATTTGCCAACATGAATTCCACACAAAGAAAGACATTAATGAACAAGGCAATGGGGATTGATATCTATGACAAGATACACAAACTTGCCACGGAAGATTATCGTTATACAAGCAAACTGATTACTTCATTAACAAGAACAAAAGAATTCCTGTTATCTAATTACGGTTCTTATGAAACATTGAGCACTGCATTAGAACAAACACGTTCACAACATTCTGGATTGGTGGATTCTATGAATGATATGAAAACCAGATTAGATAGATTAACTGGAATGATTTCGTCATTACGTCAACAAAACTTATCTGGGGAATTGATGGATTTGCAAAATAAGCTGGTAACATACAAAAATGTCGTGACAGAAATCGGTCAGTATGATGTCAATCTGTATGAAAGTTTGATGGAGGAACAATTGCGAATTACAGAAGCAATGAACAAAGCCAATAGTCAAAGCATGTTACTCATGAAAGATTTGGATATCGTATATGAAAGAAAACACAACATCGAAACAGAACAGCAATCCCGTAAACGAATTGTGAATGATTATCAAAACATGGTGGATTTACAAGAAAAGCTGACATCTGAAATCAAAGGATTGGAACTGAGTGATGTACAAATTCAATCATCAAGTGCTATTTTGTCACAGATGTTACACATTGCAAATGGTGTGAATGATACTTGCAAAGAAATCACATTATGTTTGAACGGGACACATTTAACAATGTTTTGTGATATGATTCTCCAAGGAATTGACATCTCTGCATTCTTGATTCAGGAAGGTAGTGTATTAATGGATTCTGAAAAGGAGAGAAGTACGATATCCAGAATTCGTCACATGTTAAGTACGATTGAGGGAGACTATGTTTCCAAAGAAGATTGTCGATATGAAAACTGCATGTATCGGAATGTGTTTGATAAGTTACAGCAGTACTTCCGCTCATATGAGTCTGTTAACGACGGTAAATTTACCCAGTATGATTTGGAGAATTTCGAACATGCATTAAAGAATTATCAAACGATGTGTCGGTTAATTCGGATTGAAATCGCTCCAGAAGTAAAAGCTTTGTTTCATTATGAAGCTATCATCACTCGATTAAAGAATGGCTTAACAGGTATCGATGTGGAAGAGATTAAACATTGGACAGAACTTGCAGTACAACAGGAGCATTATCTTCAATTGGTAAAACAATTGCATGATGTGGAAACCCGTATCAAAGATATTCAATATCTAATGAGTTCTGAAATGAAAGATGAGATTCCCGTGGATGTATTAAACAATCAAATTCTATCATTACAACAACAGATTGAAGATTGTAATAAACAAGTTTCTGAATACAAACAATTGTTATCTGAGATAGACCACAAGAAGATGCTATTATCTTCTATTAAGAATATCGACATTCAGGATGTACAATCTCGGTATGACAAATTGTTCAAACAACAATCTCAATTGACAAATGCAGAATTGGAATATGAGAATCTTAACACACAATATTTGCAAATCCAATCTCAAGTACAAATGGTTGCAAAACAATTGGAGAATTTGGAAAACGCAGATAAACAATATACCAGAACTGTTGATGAAATTGAGAATCATTTATTGATGGATGAACGGTATAAGATTATTGCAGAAGCCACCTCCTCCACTAAGGGTAAACCTGTCATTGCCATTCGTGATAAAATCCATGAAGCATTGGTGATTGCCAATCGATTGTTGAATGTCATTTATGATGGTGAAATTGAACTGTTGAAACCCATCATTGATGAAACCACATTCACATTACCATTCCGATGTGGAACAAACAAGTCTGACGATATCAGAACCGGCTCTCAATCAGAATCCACATTATTATCATTGGCATTATCATTGGCATTGGCTCACACACTGATTCCAAATCACTTTGTTGCTTTGGTGGATGAGTTAGATGCGTATATCGATGCAAATACTCGTGACATGTTTGTGTTGATGTTAAACGAGATGATGTCCACATTAAATTGTGAACAAATGTTCATGATATCCCACAGCATTCAACCGGGTCAATATTCACACATTGTTCACACAATCGATATTTCAAAATAATAAAGATAAACGGGGCCATATGGCCCCGTTCTATTATTCTTTCTTTTCATATAGATATGATTTATTTGATATAGAAATATATCAAATACATTTGAAAGGTTTGATGTCCATGATTGCATTCATCAAAATATATGAAAAGGAGGTGAATAATATGGACATGGTTGCTTATGCAAAGGCAGCAGTTGAAAAGAAGTCGCAGGAACTCAAAAATGTGACAACATCAACTGCTACCAATTCTGTGATAAGTCCGCTCGAACCAAAGTATTCCGGATACGGAAATGTTTGGTTTGTTGATTGGACTCATCCGGAGTCTAAAAACTTCACACCAATCCCATTGCACTAATGATGTGAAGTAATGAGACGTTCCATTCGCGTCTCTATTATATTGTGCAAGCAACTCCTTCCATTCGGGAGTTGTTTTTCTTGTATTGCCATCACGAATGCTCTTGATTGATGATGATTTTGTATGTTCCCGAAGAATCTGAAAGAAATTCGGCAATCAATTTTGTATTATCAGTTAATCCATCAAATGGTGTTTGGTCAATCCAGTATCCGTTATCAAACCATATCGGATATCCAAACTCTTTCAATTTTTTGTATGTGGTTTTAATTCGGAAGATCGCATCATCATAAAAGAACTTGGATACATCGTCTTTGATAATGACACGTGCATCTGCATAAGAAACATCATACAAGTGTAATGCATCTTTTGGTAAGATTCTAAGTGTGACATGATTGATTTCATCGAACAATGCCAGCATGTTGGGATTGCCACCATGATCGAATAATCCACCGAAGATATATTGGAATTCCTCTTTGGTAAATTCTACCATATAGGATTTGAAATAGGTAATGACTTCTTTTAAGATACGAATGTATTCTTTTTCACCAGTTGCTTCAAACTCCAATGCAGATAATGAAGAATTTGTTTGTATTTCCAATGCACGAATGATACTTCTCATCAGAATCAATAACTGATCTCCATCACCTTTCATTTGTTGTAATGCACGATAAATCTTTGGATTCTCTCGATACAATAGTGCTTCAAATGAAGTTGGTCCATATTGTGATCCAGAGACATCTAACAATATCTTATCTTGGATAATATCTTGATAATTTAAACGAATGGTATCATTGGTAATCTCAGCATTATCAAGTGTTCTATTCTTCCATTTAGAAACTGTAAGATTACATACTTTCACAAATTCTTGATTGTCGAATGGATATGGCAATGACAATACATTCTGATTTAATATATCATACACTGGGATCTGGTATATGGTATCTTGAAATGTAAATGTGATTTTGGATGCATCGGTTTCGTCACCATAGAAGAAATACTTCAATACATTTAATTCAGCCAATGTAATTCCATAAGATTGTACCAACAATTCATCTGTATCATAAGAGGTAGAATCACTCCAGTTACGAATGGGATCAACCAAGAATAACCAATTATATGCGTCTGTTACTTGACGGAATTCATGAATCGTAGAAGCTGTTCTTAATTTGGTTTCTAAATAAACAAATACATTCTTCACATTTGACATTAATACTTCGGCGATATTTGTGTCTTCTCGATCCATGATTCGGTCTAATATCGGCATGAGTCGATCAGGTTCCAGATATTCATATTTCGATAAAGCATTATATTTATCCGACTCTTGTGTCTTCAAATCAAAGTTGAAGGATGACAACTGATATGGTCCACCCAATTTCAATGGATTTGGTGTACCATCTGCTTGCAATCCATTGAATAACAAATCCAGACATGCAGCAACACCATTGATTGTACCATTTGGCAAATATAATCCACCACTCATATATCGACCACGAAAATCCGTATGATTCCAATTCATCATGATAATCAACAATAATACGGCTTCAAACAAACTAATGCTGGATTGTCCACCTAACGATTGAGAAATCGCCAATTGTGTATACATAGTTTCTTTCCGATGATCCAATAAGCCTCGTAATAGAATACAACACTGCCACCAGATATCATCCATATCCATTGTGGTGGATAACTGAATATATTTGGAATTGGATAAGGTGTAATTCATTTCTTGTATCATCTTTCTCACTTCTGCGGTATCCCACCAACGTGGATCTCCAGATGCAATCTCTTGCCATGGATATTCCTTGATAGAATTCTTAAACTGAAAATAAGAAACATTATCATCCGTTGTACCCATTCTACGGAATACAATATTTTGTTGGGGAATCAATTTACCTGTCTCTGGATCTTTTGTATATAATGGATAGCCATCTTTGAATGCTTGTTGCTTTACCATCACAAGTGTATAGATATCTGTGTTCTCATATCCGATTAAGTCTTTTACACGATAAACTGTATTTGTCCCTTTGTCCATTAATAACATACGAAATTTCTTTAAGAACTTAACTAAAGAACTCATCTCCATCAATACACTCGGCAATCCATATAATGTGAAATAATCATTGGCAATCTCATTTGTCATATAAATTAATTTCGTGGATTTCTTCATAAAGGCATTCATACATTGTCCGATTGTCATATAAATAACCAATAACCGAATAAAAGAATTATAATTCGGATAAATCTGTTGGAAGTCACCCCGCAGTGTTCCATAAACATAACGACACACCTTCTTGTATATCGTTACAAATTCATGTACAATATCTGCTGATACAGTAACATTACCGTATGTCTCATGGTATGTTTGTAATTTGGATGTGTTGATCAACAGAATATCTCCGTCTTTTGCAACACGAGAAACTTCCAATGGAACTGCATTGCTTCCAATATGTCTTAAATATTCTACATTCGGATATTGCTCCAACAAATCCTGATAGTATTTTGAATTCATAAACAGTTCTTGATATTTTTTTGGCATATCATGAATTGCTTGTCCTTTCGATAATGATGCATCTTGATCATATGTTTTGACAAAGTCGTCCGGAACTTGAATGATGGGATCCACATTCACCAATGGTTTTCCTGTCAAGTTCAAATAATATTTGTTTGGCTCTTGATATGCTCGAATACGGGAAACACGTGCACGTTTCAACAACAATTGTTTTGCTGGATACGGGATGAATTCAGGATGATCCAGATACTTAATGATCTCTTTATAATCGTATCCTAAATCAGCCAATGCATTTTTCAAAACATAGGAATTCCAATCATAAGATTCGAAAGCATCCTTTTCCAGAACTGCATTTACATACTTGGATCCATTTACTTTTGTTTCCATCGTTTCATATTTGCGAGCTTCTTCTTTGTTCATGAATTCCGTGTTGGTAATGATCAATTGTAATTTCAATAGATATTCCGACATTGGATTCTTTGAACTCTGTTCCAATCTAGACATGATATCACTTCCAAAATAAAAAAATATTGTGGGGGCATATGCCCCCACTACATGCAACATCAATAACCATTCAAGCGATTTATCTCCGCATCTAAAGATTCAAGATAAGCATTTGAAGTATGCATATTGGGAATCTTGGATTGTTCCGGCATCATATCCATTGTTTTCCCAATGATAATTTTCTTGATATGGTCTGTCGTGTAGTTACCCGGAGGTAACGGCTGGTCGGGAAACAACAATTCATACAGATGCATCAATTTCTGTGGACTCATAAAATTCACCATAGTCGTGATATTCTCCATATTACGAAATGAGATTCCTGCTTCGAATTCTTTCAACAATTGATAATCTCGTTGGTCACGTAATATCCGTTCGGCGAACTCTTTGTTTCCTTTGTAACGAGGATATCCAGGAACCCATTCTGGACGCATTTGTGCATCTACGAATTCAATATCCTCACCAAGATATTGCGATAAGAATTCACATATGGTATGACCAAATACACGAACATGTTCTTCTGTGTTAATAACCACAATCATCAATCCATTCCCACGTGGAGCATTCTGACTATTACCATAGAACCAGTCGTATACATTTCCAATGACATCTGGTCTCTTCAGATATTCTTGAAATATCTTCAGATTATCCATGTTGCTTAACTGACTAATTCGCTGGTTATTGTCAATCGTATTAATGATGGCGACGGAGGGGTCCAGCCACCCCTCCGACAGCACAACATGAAATTTGGTAATGCTTGGCATATTGATGACGGGTTTCTCTTTGATATAGGAGGAACCATCACTGTTATATACCACCTCTTTATTGAATTGCACTCTGTTTCCACCGGCCGATACATCAATGACATAATAATTTGCATTTGTCAATTGTTCGTAATCCATGAATTGTGCCAAACAATTGACAAAGCATCTTTTACTTGTGACAAACATAAATATCACTCTCCTTCTCGTGAATGATATATTTATCAATTTTTCTTATTTATTGTCCACAGGTATCCAAGCATGTTCCAAATAGCAGAAATCCAATGCGGTTCATCTTCCAATCCATTGATAAACTGACAAGTGTGACGACAACCAGAATCCCAGAAGGAAGACGCAGGAATACCCTTCTTCCAGTTATCAACTCCATATTTCTCAGCTCCCTTTTCATAATGGACAGCCAAGTCACGGAGCATCCATGCAAATGCATCTGCAGAGAACATCCCTTCACCATATTTCACAGCTGTGATATCAATGATAACTTCGATTGCATCTCTCTGGGATAATGCCACTAATACATCCATTTCTGTTGTGTAAGCTTCGTATAAATCATCATCCACAATTTTGTCAGTAACAAGCTTTACAGTCTCCCATGGAATCAAATCGAATTTGCCTTTACCAGTTTTGGTATAACGAATGGCACCACCTTCGAACTCGTGATACTCTCCATCCATCTTGATATAATTGTCACCACTTTCTTCCTGTTCCTGTGGTTCACCCTCATCGATATCTCCTTTCTGTTTTTTCATAATTATTTCATTCTCCATCTCATACATCTTTAAATCCTCATATAATTCAGGAAACATCCATACAGGTGCTCCAGACAACAAAGTGTCCAGTTCTTTTTTCAGTTGCTCCTTGGAATATGTGTAAACGTGCTCATTCATAATAATTTCCTCCTAAAATTAATTGTAGGGCTGGCAATGCCAGCCCATCGATATATTAATCATTGTTGTCTTCATACTGGGAAAGAGAATCGATATCTTCGGATTCATCATCCTCTTCATATTCCTCGGGTAATGATTCCAGATAATCTTGCACATATTTATTGAAGATGGTCGGACTTTCGTCAAAACGAATGTCACCAAGACGTTTGATAAAATATGCGGTTGTTTTCCCGGGTTCTTCTGACATCATCAGGTAGAATGGAAGCAATGGATTACAGTAATCCGGAAGTCCTTCTTCTTTTGCTCTCTTCATATCTTCATACACCTTGCGAGGAATATTCCATATAAACATCCGTGATGGAGATTCTATCATCGGAATGTCAGCGAAATATATGTCATGGAACTTCTTTAATTCCATAAACACTTCCATTGCTTCATCTTCATCCAATGCCATTTCTGGTTCCACATTAGATTCAAAACCATTGAGAATGATATCCAATGTTTTGGAAATCTTGGCTGAACGAATCGGGTCACTAACAGAAAGAATCTTACCAATCTTGGAAAGAATGGGATTCTCTGGTATCGTAGGTGTGGTTGTTGTAGGAGGAATGGGTTCGTTAACCTGAATACTCAGTGGGTGATTTTCATCCACAGAAGCGAGCACAATGTCTTCCGGTCTCATTTCCTTGAATTCCATATTGATACTACCGGTTACGGGAACATTGTTTCCTGTTGCAACAAGGGATTGCAAGTCGGATGCTACCGTTGTTTGTACCGGTGGTTGCTCAACCACCGGTTCCGGAATTCCTCTTAAATACTTTGAATAATGCATATGACATTCTCCTTTCATATATCATAATACGACGAAACTTGTCCAGTTGCCAACAGATGTTCTGCAACATCCATTGATACTTCATAGATATCCGGATAATCCGGATTCAAATTCTTCTGTCGATATTGGACACCACATGGATGCTTTTCAACCGCTTCTTTCATTTCCAATCCTTGGACATTTTGGAACATCTTTAATCTGTCTTCTTGTGTGATTGCCATTCTCAAATCCGTGTCACGATATGTTCTACCACATACACGACATTTATATTTGGAGAATGAATCATCCAAAACCATACCACGGTTTCCACAAATACAAGAGAAGATGTTCATACCAACCGGGAACAGATATGCATAATCGATACACACGGGTTTCCCTTGTGCATTCAATCCCCAGTTTGCATAGTTCTTATCAATGATTCCCACATCACCAATCAAGAACTGTTTACTCCAAGCTTCCAATATCTTTCTGATAGAATCACGATAAAGACACATTTCATAGAAGGTGGTAAACGCAGGACAATAGTCTGAAACCAACAGATGTCCGCCTGGTGATATTTCATTTGCCATCGCAACATGCGGTGCTAATTTATCAGCCATAACCCATTCTTGTTTGTTATCTGCAACACCTTCCATGTCTAATGCTATCTTAATCACATATCCATCATATCTAACGATATGCCTATTTGTTCCAGTTCCTACATTCTTAAAGTCTATATGGTATTCATTAAACAAGTCGATGATTTTGTCTCTTCTGGATGTTGGTAACATTCCATATTGAAATGAGACTTCACCGAGCTTTATCTTTAAATCCAACGGTAGACTGTTCAGTCTGGAACGGAACGTTCTCATTTCTTGTTCTGCCATGATAACTCCCTTTCTTCAAACAAATAAAATGCGGGAGCATATGCTCCCGCATTGAGTCATCAATATTTACCGTCCCAACTGTGTTCTGCCATCTGTCTCCATGTCATACCAGCTCCCTGCTGCTGAGGAGGCGGATTATATCCAGGCGTTGCCTGAGGGAAATTGTAGATATTCTGCTGCGGCTGAGTCTGCTGAGGAGATGTCCACTGCATTGGATTTGGTGCGGACTGTACATACGGCTGTGGTTGTGTGTACATATTATCCCACATATTCACGCCGGGCTTCTTTTCAAATGGATTCTGACCATAACCAGAATACTGATACATGGCAGATGCATCATTGTATCCAGGTGTATAATAACCACAATTCGGATACTGCTGCATCGGAGCCGTCATAGGCATTGCGGTAGGCTGTGTCGTTGTCTGCTGATTCTGTGCCCACGGATTATTGCCAACTGCCTGTGCAGCATTTGCATCAGCTCTTCTGGCATCATACATAAACTGATTGAATCCAGGTGTTCCATTATTCGGCGGATAGGAAGAGAAGGGTTGTACGCCCTGCTCCTGCACACTCAGCATCTGTCCAACACCTGTCGGAATCTGAGACTGCGGAGGTGCGGACTGCGGCTGGTTATAACCATACGGATTTGTGAATGTGCCATAATTCGGCTGAGGCTGACTCATACCGTCAGGTCTGCGTACATCTGTGGTACCATAACCCATACCACCATAATAGAACATACCGGGTGTGCCGTATGACTGCTGACCCTGGTATGTGTGGGTTGCAAAACTTCCAACGTTTGTCGGATAATCCGGATTTACATAGTTACTCATGATAAGTTCCTCCTTATGATTAATGAAAAATGGCTGAAATAAGTGTCGATAATGTCATCAACAGCTCATACAGGTTTGTCGGATAAAGCATACCGGGCTTCCATCTTGTACGGAAGCAAGCATACGTGTCATTGATACGGATGAGATGTCCATATCTAAACGGTGTGTTGGAAGGTGTTTCCAACATCTTCATATAACTTGGTCCGATATTCAGTTTTGAAAGTGTGGTCTCAACATTGTTAACAGGACAAATACCGGAGACATTAATCTCATAATCTTCTCCTGTTAATACAATACCAAGTCTCTGTTCCAATAACTGCAATACCTTGAACAGTCTGTCCAATTCATCTTTCAGATAGCGAACGGGTGATGGCATTGTAATCACCCAAATCCCATCCGGCATCTGGAAATGTGTCGCTCTCAAGATACAACCGCTACCTGCAAGAGGCATGGGAAGCTGCTGTCCATACGCATTCGGCGGTGGATTCAGGAACTGGTCAATCTGTCTAACCCTGGCTTCCTGCTGTCCATACATACGACCGGCTTGTGTATCACGGCATTTGATTTTGAACCCAACAAACGGTTGTGTCTGAATCGCAAATGCAGGATACGACTGCATGATGATTGTGGAATAATCCACGTTGGTGTCCGGACCTAACACCCGTGATTGAAGTTGTAAGATGCTCATAAAGCGAGCCCTCCTTAAAATAATATTTTTGAGAAGAGTATCCCATGGTATGGGTTCTTCTCAATTTAATTATACATATACCGAAAATAATTATTTTCAGATATTTGTAACAAAGTTTTGCATTTGTCTACCAAAGAAGATTGGAATGGACAAAGAGCAGTTTTCCATGATATCTGGCTTTAATGCAAAGGAATCTACCGATAAGAATGGATGACGAATGGCATTGATTTCTTGGTCTGATGAAGAACCTTGCTTGTCTCTTTGCTTACCTGCTTTAATCATCAGATACTTATTATCACCAGCATTCTCAATGTTGATTAAACCCAAGAAGTCACATACTTCAAGTACTTCAAATGCGGTACCAACTTGAGAACGTCCAAGCACTTCTGCTGACTTATCATAATTTCCATGAGAAGTCGCATCATCAACTGCTTGTGCAGCGACTCTATTGAGCTGGTGTCCTGTTACAATTGGGATATTAAATTGAACAGCAATCAATTTGAATTCATTCATAATCGCATGCAATTCACTCTTTTCAGATGATGTTGCAGCTGCATCTGTACGAGCACTTCTGATTCGCTTGATATAATCGAAGTACAATGCCACAACTTCCGTGTTTTCTGTATTAAATGAACGAATGATATTCGCAATATCTGCAGTGGACTTCTCTCGATATCCATAATACAGCAAGACACTTCTGATTCCCTTTTCCGTTAAGGTACTATTAATCATCTCACAAATTTCATCAACAGAGAAATTATTCATATCAGCCATAGGAAACAACAGACTCCACAATCTTCGAACTGTCTGTTCCATGGTATTTTCCATTGAGATATAAATGGAGATTGGTGTCTTTCCATGTGTGACATTCTTTAGATGTTCATTATATCGACACGTGTCCACATGAGATTGTAACAGAATGCCCGATTTGTAGTTACCAGGCAATCCCGCATACACATACAAACATCCAGACAAATATCCGGGTGATAAGATTTGGTTTAAAGCTCGAATGGATGTGATGATACATTTATCAGCTGAACGTGCATCCAATGTGGATGCAATTACTGTTTTCATGGCATCCTTGTCATTTGTATCAAACGTATGTTGTGTGGCTGTCACATTGGCAATATTGTATGCGTTCATGATATCATTGGACATCTTGTACAATGTGTCAACCGTTTCTTTGATAGGTGCTTCATCATCATCCAACATATCCATTGCTTGAATGAAAGAATTCTTCACCTTTAATATCTTTGCATACTTGACATAGTCAGCTAAAATAACACACAGACTTGTGACTTCAGATTGTCCTTTGATACTGGGATTCTCACGTAAGAATTTAATATTCTCAATAATCTCTTCGTCTTCCCCTTCATCTTTCATAATCTCCAAGATAAGTGAAACACTATTCACATTTCTCTCATAGAAAGATAGTAATCGATGTGCTGATAAACAATGCACTGACTTTGATGGATATTCCGAAATGACTCTTGAGAATAACACTTGATTCTGAGAGCTCTTTAAATCTGCTTTATCAGATGCTAAGATAGAACAGATGTGTTTATAAATATTTGACTTCAATTGCTTCATGGCTTTTCATCTCCAATTCGTATTCTAAACTTTCGTCAAAAAGTTAGTTGAATTAATGTTGGGCGGGATAACCCGCCCATTCACATTAATCATATACATATTAATCGCCGTTAAATTGAAAATGACCTTCGTCACCCTGAGGACGCATGAGATGTGCATCAAAGATAAGTGCACGAGCAGAAAGGATATACTTGACGATGGAAATAGATGCCACAATAATTTCCATGTCATACTGCGCTGATGTCGGAAGTGTTCTCATATCTGTAAATTCATCATTGATGATATCATAAGAAGATTCTCCTTCAATCATCTTTTCATAAAAAGAATTTCTCTTTGCATTCCATTCTACCATCTCTACATCGGTTGGTTTATTGTGTTTCGAATACCAGATATCATCTGCGAGTTCTTTAATACTTCCAGCAATTGCATCGAGAATCTTATATGTCAATGGAATTTTGTGGTCTTCTTCATCATTCAATCTGATGATACGCTGATATCCGTACCAAAGCATGTTTGGAACCACACCGTATTCCAATGCGGATTTTGCAATGGCGATACAGTCATCCAGTTTATCAGATAACAGTTTCTGTTCCAGTGTGGATTCCGCACGTACTGTGATAATAGAATCCTTGGACTTCATCTGCAATGCTTTGATACGGTCACTCAACAATGTTCTTTTTGCATAACTCTTTTCATTGGCATATTTAATTTGGAGCACATCCACATATTCCTCGGGAGATTCTACTCCATAGAATGCCAGACAATTGTAATTATAAACGGATAGTTCTACTTCGGAAAGTTCATCCTTCTTGATTTGCAAATCGTGAATGGTATGTGATTTTGTTTTCAACACAGCAGCCAAGTCATGAATTTCATCTTGGAAATATCCAGAGTCTACTTCCACGAGATAAATCGGAACACTTGCTTTTACCATTGCACGTTTACCACAATAACGAACCCACATATTATTCATGAAGGATGCAGAGAAAGTGCGGGCAATAATCATGATGTTTTCATCATTTCCTTCACCAATTCCTGCCATCAGATTTGTCCATTCAGATTCACCAAATGTGTGGTCGTATAATACAACTTTCATCTTGGTTTTATTCTCAATAGACAATGCGAATGTTTCATCCATGTTAATGCGGATACGATAATCGCCAGGTAATGTTTGTACCTTGTATGTGGTAGAAGATGATTCATACATCTTTTCAGAATCCACGATGACATTATTCATGGAAACAATTGGTGTACGAGGGTCATTGATATCTTGACAAACTGGACAAAGTGCATCTACCAAATAATCCACGAGCTCCCCATCATAGTTTGCAGCCACCATCAGCAATGCATATAAAGAACCTTCCGTGAGAGGTTTGATGGGTCCATCTTTACCCTTGTCAACAGCAAGTTTGGTAGAAGAAAAAAGATTTTCTTCAATCAGGTCAAGAATGTCTTTTATATTTCTTTTATCTTCTGATGTCTGTACCAGTACATTCAACTTATTGAAAATCTTTTCAGCCAACAAAATGCAAGAGGTTGTGCCATCGCCGACATTATTGTTGACTCTTTCAATGATATTCTTGATGGCGAGATATACCATCTTCTTGTACTGGTGAGAGAAACCAAGTGCATTATAAATGTTATAACCATCTTTCGTTGCAGTCGTTTCATTGTTTTCAGAAATCATGATACTGGAACCATATGGTCCATAGGTTTCTTTGAGAACATACACAATGGTTTTGAATGTGTCTGTCACGAGCTTTTTGAATGCTTGTTCCGTAATAACATTCACATGGTTATCGTGACTAAAGGAAGTATAATCATACACCATTTTACCTTGACCCATCATTTCTGCTTCATTAATTGTAATACTCATGATTCATTTACCTCCGTTATCAGATTTAATTTCATTGAAGATTCTCACTTCAAAAGCGGGTGTACCTTTAGGAACTTTCGTTCGTTTTTTTCTATCTCGGATAATATCTACTCCGAATATGATTTGGAAGAAATCATATTGTACAACAGATATCATGGCTGTGATATCAGAATATAATACCTTTGCCAAATGATCTCGAGCTTTATAATATTTCACATTCACATCTTCATATTCATCTCTGATTTCTGCATATTCTTCTTCATATTCAGCATCTTCATTATGTTCATCCATTCTGGATTGAACAGTGAGATGTTGTAAGATATACTGTTGTAATTGTGAAGCATGCTGTCGAAGTTGACTCATTCGTGTCGATACAGATAACGATGTGATTGGAATAGAATATTGATTTGCCATATATAATAAAATCAATTTGCAACATGTCTCCGTTCGTTCAAAAATCATTTGTAATACGACTTCTTCATTATCATCATGCTTTCCAATGATTCTCGCAGTAAAGTCACCATATTCCACAAGTCGATTGTATAATTCAACTGTGGTTTTCTGATATGTGTCGAGTTCTTGATAGTCTGCTTTTGAACAACGAACAATATCGAATCCAAATAGTTTCATTCACTCACTCCTTTCACACCACATAGTGTCAAGTTAACAGAATTCTTCATGACTGAATATAATTCTCGTTTAGACACATCTCCAATACAAACAAACACCGTATTGAAATATCGATGATATTTGGCATCTGCCACAGATAATATATTCGCCGGTTTTACTTTAATACGATAATCCCATTCATTTGGATAAGTTCCAATATGGTCATAGATTACATCACATCTTATCGTATATTTGGAATGGTGAATCTGAAATTGTTGTGGTATCTGTGATAAAGAATTTGTACGACCCATAATCAGCAATGCATTCTTGGTAATATGTTGCAATTGATGATTCTTTTCTTCCATGATATTGTAAATTCTGTCATCTGTTACAAAAAATTTCTGACCTTTACGAAAGGCTTGTTTTCGTTGTTGATCTTGTACTGCTTGTACCAAATCCAGATGATTGGAGATATACGTTCTACCATCCAATTTACCAATGCCTTTACGAGTGACTCTTCCACTATTTACCGTGCCAGGAGCTTTTTTGTCAATCGCATAAGTTGGCACACCCCATAACTTACGAGCCATTCCAATAATGGGTGATTGTTTTTCCAAACAATTGACAATCGTTGGTGCATCCATAAATGGTTCACCACCCACATCAAATGGATCTCCGATCAATACAGATTTCCATTTACATACATCTACAATCATTCGCAACATTTCTGGTTCAATTAAATGTGCATTGTTGATAATGACCAATTGAAATCGACGGATGAATTCTTGATCAACTGCTTTGATTTTCGGTTGGTTCTCTTCCCATAAACGAGGAGCAAATGGATCATATGGCTTTACATTCTCCACAAACATGTCGATGAACAATTGTTGATATGGGATGTAATTCGGAATTGGTTTCTTGGGAATATAACAAAAGTCCCCACATCCTTCGACAATGAGGATGCTTTCAAAAGAAACCATATCTGTTGCAACATCCAATATATGGGACAAAGGATGTGATCCCACAATACCACCAATTGTCAACGTTGGATATGCTCCATGATCAAAAAAACGATTTGTCAAGTCAATCAATTCATTTAATTCAATCACATTCATGTTATCACATCCTTTCATGTGATATTGGTTAAATAAAGCAGAATGGTGGGGCAAATGCCCCACCATTGCTTTCATGGGTTTATTTATCAGAGAGCATAAATCTGGTCAACACTCAAATCTTCGGTCACGCTATTATTTGTCAATACACGTTCTACCAGCAGACGGAACTGTTCTTCCTTTGTACCATAGATTCTACGAATATACAGTGTACCATCAATCTTACCGGTTTCTGCATTCGTCAATCCATCGAAGACAATCTTTTCAGGAGCCAGATAGAGTCTATAATAATCCTTGCCAGTATTGTTGTCACGAACATAGTTAATCTGAGACCAGTTTACCAGTTCATCCAGCTTATCACCAACAACGCCGAGGTCATTCAGATGCTTCAGCTTGTCATAGTTCTGTGCCATATAAATCTGCTTCATGTTAGCCGGATACATAAATGGCTTGAGAGAATCCATGACATTCTTGTTGAGATTTCTTTCAGCAGAATATTCACGAAGTACTCTTCCAACATAGTCATTACGATGTTCAGACACTTCGATATCCTTAGGAGAGAGAACAACTCTCATACGAAGATAGCTGCTGTATGCGGAGATGCCAGTCCATCTCTTCCATGCAGTTGCAATCTTGAATCCGAGGATTTCATCTTCCAGATACTTCTGGATGTCTCCAACGGAGATTTCATAAAATTTGTTGGGAAGCGGCTGCCAGCCTGCTTTGTTGTTTTCTCTTGGCATTACGATACTCATAGTAATTTCCTCCTTGATTAATATTCATTGGTTGCGTTTTGTATCATAAGGTAAATGGTCAGAACTTTAATAATGGCCATCTCCGATGATGTTAATAATCCAAATTCCAATCCATACAGATTCTTTGATAATGCTTGAGAGATGGATTCGTTCACCTCACCATGATACACTTCGTCCATGATACGACGAACTTCGTTCATGTCATCAAACTTGTTCTGAATGAATGAGATTTTGATAGTATCTGCTCTCTGCACCTTGAGACGGATGAGATTCACCAAAGTATGGATGGGTTCCACGAATTCACGTGGAACCTCATCAGTACAGGTAATCTCAATCAGTTCAGGATTTGCAAATCTATCACAAAATTCCTGGAATGTCATAATGATACCTCACTTTCCATATGCGGGATTATAGAATCCAAAATATTGTGTGTCCTGAGAGATGGGCTGTGGTGCTCCACCAAACATCGAGCCATACGGAGTTGCATATGATGTTTCGTCATATCCAAATCCATAATCCTGACGGGGTGCTTGCATAGCAGGTTGTGGATTGATGAATCCATTCTGATACCCGGGACTCGGCTGATATGTCTGTTGGAAATAATCAGCACGACGAGGTTCATTCATCGGCTGTTGCGTACCAACAGTACTCTGGAACGTATTCATGGTTTGCTGATAAGCATCTTGCGTCTGCTGTGCTCCAGCTACCATACCATCAAAGATGGCGTTTACATTGTCGGAAGATAATGCGTGCATATCCATAATAAGACCTCCATTAATATTGATAATTTTGATTTCGAAAGAACATCATTCTTTGTCGGACTTCGTATCCGTATGTCATATCGGTTTTTCATATTTATCACCACACGTCTAATGTGTTCCCGACATAATTATCAGGAACCTTTGGTCGATTGTCACAATGTGAGATAAATGACTGCAAACCATTCTGGTCGACATTAAAAGCATTCGACGATTCCCATGATAATTGGGATTGATACATATTTCCGCTACCAGGCATCACAAGTGGTGTCTGTGGCTGTGGCTGTTGTACAAATTGTTCAGGCTGGCAGAACTTCACACTCGGAGGCGGTGGTGGTATCGGAGCGACATACGGTTGAGGCTGTGGTTGTGGCATGGGAATTGGTTTTGGAACCAAGGCAAGTTGATATGGGGATGGTGCTGGAGGTGGAGTTTGGACAGCGACTCCATCTGCAGGCGTCTCCCACATCGGTTCCGCATAATATTGAAGATTTGGTAATGGTGGTGGAACCCGAGGTTGATATCCATACGAGATGGGTTGGACAGGTTGAGGTTGATAACCATAATCTGGTCTTCTGGGAACATACATTTGTTGCGGCTGACTCAAACGTTTCTGAATGGCTTGTGTGACCATATTCGCAATCATTTGTGACAACTGTTGTTTCTGATATTCCTGAAGAATCTGATTCACCAAATCTGGTTGCACCATAATTGGTTGTGGTGGTTGTGCCATGGGAGCAATGAATGGTTGTTGTATCATCATTCCCATCGGTGGATATCCATATTTCCGAGCATCTTTCATCATGTCTTTGTACATGAGATATTCCGGTGGATATCGTGATTGTTTATCATCTCGAATCATCTTTGCTACGGCCATACCACTTCCCGCAAGCGCTGTTAATCCCGAGATGATACTCGCAATAGGCATATTGCATTTCTCCTTTCATATGACATTTTATACAAGACCTAAGGTGTCTGTACATAATAACTTTATATATCCATAAATATAAAATATTATGAATTCTCTATTAATGTTATTATTACAATTTGACCTTCGGTCAAATTAAGTATATACATGCCAAAAAAGAAAAAAGTTAAAAGAAAAAAGAGATCTTGGATCTCCTTTTGAATAGTTCTTTTTGTTATCCAGGTCATATTCAGGACCTGGATTGTGAGCAGTTCTTTTTTGGCTAGGTGTCATACTCAGGACACCGGCAGTTCTTTTCTAATGACGGTCATGCCGAGGACCTCAATTTGGTGGGCGGTTTTTATAACAGCATGCCTAGGCTGTATACGCGTATTTATTATCCTTCCCCCACGTACGGGGCGTCCTTATCCAAGATAGATTGGAGTTAGATCATTCGTAAACAAATGTTACGTTGACTTTGACTCCCTTTCTATCCATGAATTTGACGTTGAGGTATGACGGGATGAATCTGTCACATTCAAATTCCTGTCTGCCCTCTTCGTCATATTCACGTCTGTCTTCAATTGTCAGATTGTGTCTGCGGGCGAACCCGAGCACATCGTCTTCAACTGAATCAAGACTGGAACCAAGAACGAAATTCTTTTTCATGTAATCACCTCCTTTCTAAGATGATTTACACGGGAAGGGCTGTCTCACGACAGTCCGAGTATGGATGTCGGATCAGCTATCGGCGGCCTCAACTATTGCTGAGGGTTCACCTACACAGTGATCCTTTCTTTGAGTAGTTTTACAACCTACTCAGGTTGATTGATCAGAGATTGAACACCTCCTTCAACAAAGCCTTGTCGGCGTCTGTGAGGGTATCGTTGTCCATATCGATGTGCGGATTGGTTACCGCATCATCGATATGGTCGTACTCCACCTGACCTATGGAGACCATGCCTGGGAGGTAATCGGCAGTTTCTTTGTGATTGTACTTGACTAGGGTGATTGTGTAGCTATCGAAAGGCATTGCGAAGATGTCATTATCGGATAATCTGTCAATCAGTGTGAATAATGTCATAAGAATTTCTCCTTTGTGGGCGAGGTTCACTAATCCTCGGACGTCCCACTTTGTATTGTTGCCAGTGACTCCAGCGTTATTTTACTTCTCGGCTGGTATGAGAAGGATCGCTTTCTTTTAGGATGTAAGCTTCATCCGATATCTCCATCATCCTCAATTGCTTTCGATCCCTTCGCATTAGATCTACTAACAAATGAATTTGATATTCATTGATATCATATTAATTATATATATTTCAAAAATTAAAATAATAGAAAAATAAAATATTGATGGATATCATGTATTCCCCGAAGGGATAGAGACAGGAGCATATTACAGCTCCCATCTCTTTCTCCGATCTTCCTCAGTTTCCTGCGGGACACAGTGATTGAGGAAGATTTGAAGTTCGTGATTTCCCTTCCGATTGCAATCTCTGATTGCGGAAAGGATATCTTCTCTTTTAAACTTCTTTTTGAACTCGTCATAGTCATGCATGTTGTTCATTAACTCTGCATTTGCGAGGAGTTCAATTTGATAGATGACATCTGTCACATGCCATTTGTTATCTGTATCCGTATGCTCGTTGATGAGTTGTCTTCTCTGTTCTTCTGTAATCATCGAGAACAGAGTGGTCATGCCATCCCACGGGATGTTTGAGTACAGCATGTACTTCTCAACGATATCAGAGAAACTGATCTCACCAACAATGTACTGGACCACAGGGCATCTGATTGTTTCATGTACCCATGTTGAGAGCACCATGCCATTTCTTGCATGGAAAAGATTTTCGAACCCCTTTGTTTGCTCAAATTGAACAACTGGTTTCTCTCTTTTCACACCATCTTCAATCGGGAAAATTGAAATACTTGATTTTGTCCATGTATCATTTCCCTTATGAAGAACATCAATGGCAAACCCGGTTTTGACATCCGCATGCTCTGGCATGATAGCGTCTACCCAATATTTCATACCATTATGAACATGGCTGAGCTTGTTGTAATGGTGTGCGGCATGCTTTTCGTAATCGATGCCGTACACAAGCTCCACATTCTCATTGGAGATATTGCACAACCTGTTCAATGTGTCATAACGGATGTCGTCATTAATGTTTGTCACAAATTCGAAATTTCCAGTTCTAACTTTCATATTGAAAGCCTCCTTATAAATAAATTTATTTTGATATATTTCTATATCATATTAATGATATCTATATGAAAAGAGAGAATAATAGAATACCCGCCTTTCGGCGGGTTATCATATAAGGCTTTTCCATCGCGACTTTTGTAACTGTTTTCTTCTGTATACAAATGGAATTCTATATAGTATATCTAAACTATAACTATTATTAATTCCTTATTGTATACAATGTATATTATATAAGGATAATAACTCCTCCGTCGTTATTATCCCGTCAATAGTATGTATATTCTAACTTTTATTATTATTATGATAAAATCCATATATAGACGCTTAAATAATCTTATACGTATAGAAAGGAGTAATGAGATATGTCATTCTTTTTACCTGGATTAGGACAAGCGAAATCAAAAGAATCATTTGTTCAAAATAATCCAATAGAACCAAACTATTCTCCACGTTTATTTGGATCACCTCCACAATTATCCGATTTATGTGATATGAGAATTGATTCATCAATGGATGGTCAGAATGAAGGAGCTACCGGAGATTGGTATCGAAATAATGTATTAAAACCAGCACAAGTTGCCAATTTCTTTGTTGGTAGAGCTTTATTTACAGGCGGTTATAATTCCATTGCAGATATCATTCGTCAATTCAAAACATACCAAGTGGCATTGGATCGATATGATGTTTTTAACACATCAGGTGATGCAGTTGCTCCAGCAGGTGCACCATCCAAAATAGCCACTGCAGAAATGGACACCTTGATCGAACAAGCATTGGCTGCTGAAAAGATTCCATTAGAAACCACTTCAGAAACAACCACGGAAGAAGCAACAGAAACCACATCAGATAGTGGTGAAGTCACCGCAACAGGTGTTGGTGCTGTACAAGATGCATTAGCTGGTGTGGCTTCCACAGCACAAAGCATCACAAATACAGAAGAAGACAACGGTGTTGGAGGTTCCAATCGTATTACTTATGTTGACCAAGCAGAATTATCCAGTCGATATGGCGATTATGGTGATTATGGAAATGATTTGGCATCGGATATCAAATCACTTGCATGGGATAAAATTACCCGTGGTGCAGATGAATTCATGGAAAACTTCGATTCTCGATTGGTTGGTCTCGGTGTTCCATTGATTCATTCTTTATCCGTAAATCAACCATTTTACACCTTTGAAGCAGACTGGCAGACGTACATCAATAATGTAAAAATGATGATTAATGCAGCTGTCGTGATGCTTGGATTACAGAGTGCACGTGTTCGTATCGGCAACCAATTATATCCAATCGGCATGCATGTTCGATATGAATCTGGTGCAGATGATGTGTGGACAAATTATCGTTATATCACATCCGATATGGACGGTAAGGGTGTTGGAACTGCAACCAATATTGATAATATGGCCGGAGAAACAAATCAATATGTTTCCTTTATGATTGATACTGTAACAGAATCAGAATCATACACAAACAATGTTGGTGAATCACAGATCTATTCCAGCGTCATGAAACAAGGATCGGCAATTGGTGCTGAGTTGGCATTTATTACAAACTCATCCGCAAATGTTATTGATGACCAAGTTGTGTCATTAGCCGGTTCTGCAATTAATGCAGCAGAAGGAGTCATGCAAGCATTGACATTTGGTGTTGGTCGATTCACGGCTTCTGCATTTTCAAGTATGGCTCGTTCTTATTTGGGCGACCATACCATCTATCCACAGATTTTCACCGAAGCTTCGGCTACATCCGGCATGTCCGTTTCCGTAAAACTTCGTGCTTCACGTGGTGATCCGTATACTTATCTTACAGAGGTACTTGTTCCCTTGTTTCACATCTTGGGAATGTGTCTACCAAAGATGTCAGAGCACTCCGCTGCAGCATATCAATATCCGCCACTCATTCAATGCAGCATCCCAGGTGTGTGGGGAACGAGATTGGGAATGATCACATCTGTTAGTGTACAAAAAAATCCGGAAGGAAATGCATTAAGTGTGAATGGATATCCTTTGTCAATTAATGTTACAATGCAAATTACAGACTTATGTCATACGATGGTAACAACACCAATGAACAAACCGGCATATTTCTTGAATAACCAAACCATGTTTGATTACATTGCACAATGTACAGGTGTTGATAAATACCGTTCTAATTCTGCAGCTCGTTTAGTGACCAGATTGGCATTGGCTGCATCCTATTATGAAAATATATTCTATAACATGGGTGAATCCATGACAAACGCATTCCATACAATTGTCAATCGACATACTAGAATTTCACAACAATAACACAAGAAAAACAACTCCCGAATGGAAGGAGTTGTTCTCTATTTTCAGAAATCACAATTACTCGGGATTGGAACTTCGTCCAAGAATCTTTTGTAATTGGCTTTCTGATGTTTCAATCTAAATGCATATTTAGATGATTCCTTGTGACGCCGCATCATATGATAGATGTACGTCTTACAAATATCACCAAAGTATGCATTGATGCCTTCCTCGTTTCCGAGTTCGGCCTTAAGATTTTTGATGGCATAGAGATCGGCTTCCTGTTCATTTTCTGTGTGAAGAACGATGTGGCCGATCTCATGCCATATCACTGCCCACGCCTCATGAAGACGCAGACCAAGATCGTTCAAACCGTCCTGGTTAAGGACGATTAAACGATCCTCGATGTTTGCAGCAGCGACCTGGTGATTCTGGTCGTGTTGCACATCGATACCTGCTGCACGCAGGTCTTTACGTTTTGCAATCATTATGGTAATTCCATATTGATTACAAACATTTACCATATTCGAGCTCATGGATTTTGAGCTCAGGTTATGATAACCTAATTGTTTCAGCTGATAAATTGTCATATGAAATCCTCCTTTCAAATTATTATTTTATTTTTCATATGATATTATCATATTAATTATATATAGATATAAGATCAAAAAAATAACACGGGGCCATATGGCCCCGTACATATTAAAACATGTTCATCATCAACAATCCGAAAGTAATCGGGTCAAATGTGGATAACATCTTTGAGATAACCATAGCATCTTCTAATGGAATGCGACAGCTACCATGTATGGTATTCACTAAGATAGCCGGAAATGTTTCATTTACATCATTTGACCATGTACACGGGAGAATGGTCATTCCATTAATATGCATTGCTTTTTCAGTTGAGAATCGTTCTAAAACCCGGGAATCAATCTCAAATTCATTGGATGACAAATCGGGAAACAATTCTAACACATGTTCTTGAATCAATCTGACACTCTTTTCCAATAACATGACAAATTGCCAATAATCTTTGCTAACAATGAATATACGATTAGGGGAGCCATATGGCTCCCCAATTGTTAACGAGAAAGAAGGTTCAATATACATGTTATTCTTGAATTCACGAATGGTACTAAATTTGCCATCGGTTTTCTTTTGGAATTGATACTCCACTTTGATTTGTTTATTGACAGAACAACGATACATCGTGTGAGTTATCTTATCCATTATACTGCCTCCTTTGGTTTGATATGATAATCCATATCCATATATACCGACATCACCATCTTATCCAGAATCTGGTTATATTCCGCAATATTGTTTGCATCAAATCTGAGGGCTCTGTTGGGGAATTCCTTCTCAATGAACTTGTATAAATCAAACTTAATATTCGGATACTTATTAACGTTCACATCTGAGAATACGGATACATCGGCATATGGTGAGATTGTACCAGACTGACCAACATCTTTCGAGGATTCGATGAAGTCAACCTTTCCAATCATGGATGGGTTCATTTGTTTGTGGATGAAACCAATCTTATGCCTATCTAAACGGCCAAGCGAATTTGGACCCTTCCTTGTATATGATAACAAGTGAGGGTAATCTAAATCATTGGCAAAGTCGATGGAATGAACCGTGCCAAGTTCATACATCTTTCTCAAGATGCAATCAGGTGAGAACTTGAAACAACCTTCGATATCAGACATCATCGCCAATGCACCATAACGGAACATCTGTTTCAGTTTATCAGATACCATTGCTGTGATAATTGTACTGATAACCTCATTTCTTCTGAGACGCTTATTCTCAAATGAGAAGAAGTTCATATCATCAAATTCTGTTTGGAGTACATATTTCAACAATGAAATCATGATACGTTTATCAATCTCAGGAATGGGTAATACCTGAGCACTGATAGTATCCAACATTCTTGCCACATGCATCTGATGACAAGCACCACGATGTTCCACCATTCCATCATAATAACTTAACTGATATACCCACCATTGTGGATTTCTCAGTTCATCGATATTATTTGGATGATATGACTGGATGAGCTGGATTGCCATCACCAAAATGGTTCTGACATATTCGAACTTATTCAAGCCTTTCTTGTATGCCTTGATATAGATGTCGACATCTTCCAAAGGTTTGAAGTATTCGAAGTCATTTTTATCTTCATAGACATGGTCGCAGAACTGTAAGATTGGGAAGACCTCCAAATAACTCAGTACCGCCGGCACATGCATGAAACAAGACAGAATCGGTTCCATCGTAGTGAAGATTTTCACCATACCAACCTTGGCTGTAACAATCATTCCATCCATGGATACGGCTGTTGCATCTTCATAGCGAATGACAACCGGCAGTAGAGACTTGATGGTGAAGGTATTTTTTCCACCAGGATACAATAATTTGTCTACAAGCTGATATTCGGAATAACGAAGATTGTCCAAATAATATCTACCTTTTTCATCAGCAATCGGAATGTGAAGTGTGTTGTGAATGACTTGTGATACAAGATTCTTATTCTTGTCACGTGCTTCCACATACACATCAAAATCCAATACACCAATACGGTTGTCGGAGATATTCTTTGTCTTCAGCTTTGTTCCTGTTTCACGACGTTTGGTTTGAATATCCCCTGACAAGGGATGGGGATTCCAATGCCAATTTCCAATTGCAACGAATGGTGCATTATCCGCACCTTCGATTGGATACAGTCGCAGTTGATTGATGATTTGTAAACCACTAATGGCTTTAATAACAAAGTCCACAAGAGGTCTGTCTTCACCCATGTCAACCGTGATGTGTTCCAGCGGGTTTTCCATGTTCGAGATACAATAATCGAGCATAATTTTTTCCTCCTTATAAATAGTAGAATAAATTAACGAAGTATCGTCTGGTACATCGTCATGTCAATTATATGTTTATCAAAATAAGAAATAAGGTGATCGTATGAATGTGATTCGTCAAACTCCAAATGTTACTCCAGACTCCATGAGGCAAAAGTTACATATGGATGAGAGACTGTTTAATGGGTATACACCAAAGTCATTTGGATATACCGCAACAAATCAAACACAATACTCCAGTAACATACAAAACTGGGGTTCTGAATTACTATTAGAAACAAGGAAGTTGAAATTAGATCGCCCACCTCTGGGCGATATTCAGTTACTTTCTACGAGTGAAGATGCTTTTAAACAATTTTTTGAATTAAAGTATTCGGACAACAGAGACAGTTATGAACAAGAATGTTGTGTCATGGCGATACTAAAAAAAGGGGTTCTTCATAATCGCAAAGTGTATCTCACATTTACGAATGTCAAGAAAGTGATACTACCACGAGCCTTGTCGGATTCTGAAAATAAAGTATATCCACATGTTGTATGGAAGACAACATCCCCTCCATTCTTACATGTACAAGCATACGAAGGATCAGAGGACTATGACGTTTTTCCATTGGTTGCATATCATACTGCATCTGAAAGTCCAACATCCACCACATATTGGTTTGAGAATACAACACCATTTGGCACAGATGCAACATTGGAAGAAATGTTAATTGCATCAGATACTTCGACAATATCAACTGAAGGTGAGTTACAAACTGTTACGTTTGAAACATGGATGGAAGAATTGCCGTTTATCTGGATGACGTTTGACAATTTAAGATCGTTACCAACAATTGGATTCAATGGTAATACCGGAAATCAAGATTGGCCCATATTGACAGCTGGTACAGATGGACATGGAACACATTATCTATTTCCATATGCTTATGGAGAAGACAATACTCCGGCATCTGGTGTATCTACCAACACACGTTGGTTAATCCGTGTACATCCACGTTATGTATTCAATATTGGAACTAAAAATGATATCGAGTCCAATCAAACACAAGAGATTGATTATATCGAATTTGTTGGTTATGAAAATGATGATCCATTTGGAGTAGATAATCATCGTGGTGTTGTGAAAGTAACATTTGACAACAACCATGTCAGACTTCGATTTGTAGAAGATGGTATATGGGGATTTTCACATTGGCAATTCCGGAAACCTGTCGATGGTGACTGGGATTATGATGGTACCAGATACCAGAATCCCATCTATGGATATATGGAATATGGATATACAAATACTTCTCCATTGCTGAATCCCATTTTTAAAATAATACCACAAATGGATGTATTGACGGATGATGATGTATCACGACATAATGTTGCCATTGGTATCCATTCAGATACCTCATCGGAATATTCCCAACATGCTGTCATCAAAAAGAATGGAACAATTTTTAATTTGGGAGACTTCGATGGTTTACCTCCATATTATGCTTACAAATTACCGAGGGACGTATCCAGATCTCATACGGAGATGTACGCCATTAAAGATAGAACAGATGTCAATCAGAATATTGCGATGAACAATTATGTTGCAGCCATGCTGATCGATAGTGCAATTCCACAAACCAAAATGAATGACATTGTAGAAGATGCAGAATCAGCCATTGTTTTTGATTACGCAAACATGAGAACATACAAGACGATTGAAGATAAGATTCTAACCGCAAATAATATCGCATCTGATATTGGATACATCAACCGTGACACATTTATTGATATCAACAAGAAGGGATATCAAGACAGTCAGAAATTTATCTATCATGGAAATCGTATATTCTCATTAGGTGTGATGGGATTGGATCCAGAATTAGAAACCGGTAGAGTTTATTATCTCAGCAATGATGGAGCTTCTTATGAAAACAATGAAATTGCAATTGCGAGCAAACCAAAACGAACGGTTGCACGTATTTGTGATATCCCAACCGATATGGGACAGCTCATCAGCATCAAGGGTATTGCACCAACTTTAACAATTGATGAATATTACACCAGATCCGAGCAAGCATATACCTTGTTGGATCGTGAACGTGTATGGCAAATCATCAATAATGGTGTGATTGTTCATGATGAAAATGGCAGATATATCTTTGGTGCGGAAGAATTATTGGATGATACATTATCCTACGAATACATGCGGGAGACATATTTTGCACCATCCATTTTAAATCCGACGATTACAATGACAGATGGGCTTCATGCAAAGAATGAAGCATTGGATGGTGACTATTATTGGACGATTGCCAGTGGCGGTGTTGATTATCGTGTTGGAGATACCGTGCAAGGGTATATTGCCGGACACATCATGAAAGGTGTTGTGGCAACGGTAGATGGAACAGGCAGTGTGACAGAGGTTGTAGCGTATAATCCAGATGCCCCAGATTTACAAATTCCCGTTATGAATTTTTATGCCAGAGATTCCTACATCGATTGTTTCACAATTAAAAAGGCACAATATGCATCCAAGAGTCAAGGTTTGCGATTACATCTCCATTTAGCTGATCATGTTTGGCCATATGATTCTCCTGTATTAATGGAGCAATATATCCGATATTCTCATATTCCGAATCTATTCACATTTCAATTTGATATGTTAGGAAATATTTGGTTATACGAATATCAATATCATGAAGATGAAAAAGCAGCCATTGCATTGATGGTAGAAGATTTGGACTTGGGACAACATGATGATGAAACTGATGAAGCGTATGATACAAGAATCCAATCTTTATGGGATTCCCGTGATGATTGGCGTGAGAAGTATTTGGCCTTGACAGGACTATCATGGGTTTCGGTTTGTCAAATGACAGGTGATACGATTACTGACAATCCATATGATGATATGGATACCAGAAAGAATCGTGGTTTATTCAGTATTATGATGCAAAAATTTCAATGGGACATTTCGAAATATACATTCGGTTCTTCTTATCAATATCTATGGGCTGTATCTAATATCACAACTGTTGCAAGAAGCGAAATCATCGATGAAACATTAGATATGATGATGAACAATTATCCAAGTGAAGCAAAAGCATTATATGAAAATGCAGTGATGGAATATATCGATCATCATGCCATCTTGTATGAAGGAAGTTATATCACATATAAAGAAGTCGGTGATGAAGAACATCGCAACATTTCCATTTACCAAATCTATCCCAATATCAATAACAATCGTGAATTCAAATTACCTGTTGCACATAAAGCAAAGCTTCATAGTAGAGGTGGATTATCCAATCAATTGATATTTGCAAATACTGGTAAAATACGAAATCACAAAAACATGCAACCGATTGTTTATGTATTCAATCCAAAGTCCACAACATATGAGAATACGATGGAAGTGACATATAATATATCACAAACCACAGATCATTATCAGGTATTATATGTAGACTTTCCACAAATATCCGCTGGGTTACAGTTATGGACAGAAATTAGCGGTAGTGTGATATTGGATGTGGATGTTTGGAAGTATATTGGTTATGAAGAATGCACGATAGACCAACCAAAACACCCATATCACCCCAATGTAGATGATGACAAATTACCATTACAAAAATTGGGTAATGCGGATGATGTTGTGCTACGAACACAAAACCGCCGTTATCAACCATTAACGGAACAGCCAACAGGTGCGATGCACAATATCTCCATTCGTCAATATCCTTCAGCATATCGAACTGGTCGAGGTGGCGTGTATGATTCTGAATTACTATTCTTTTTCAAGTTGCCAGATGATGCAACTTTACAAGGATTTCATATGAAGGATGATGTGACGATGGAAGATATTTCCAAATATTGCATCTTATTACATCGGAAGAGGCTATATTATTATAACGAATCCATTGATCGATGGAAATTAGTATCAGGAAAGGAGACTGATGAAGATGATTCATAAGATTCATTGGTATCTAGGTTATAACAGTTTGGCGTTAATTACAGAGCAAGAACGCAAACATTGGTTATTAAAAACAGATAAAAAGAAGACATTAATTGATCCCGTCACGCGGGATCAATATATTGGTCAAATTGATAACAAGGGTTCCGACATTATTGTGGAATCAGAAAAACAGGAAAAGGTATATGGTGATTTGAATTCCATTTCTTTGACAAATCATTTGGAATATATTTTTTCATTAGAACCATCAGCATTCACATATTGTTGTGACGTGGCTGGATTTTGTTTTGTACGTATCACATCTATTAATTATCCGACAAATATAAATGCCGATGATTTTTCAGAAGATGATACCTTGACAGATGATTTACCGAAAACGAAACATTATCGCATTCGATTTGAAGATTGTGAAACCGTTATTCTTCCATTTGCCGGTAGTACTTCAACAGATGATGTGTTTGCCACAAAATGGCTCCGTACAAAAAAAGCATATGTAGAATTATTGAATGAAGACACACAGACTTATTCTGAATCGATTCAGATTGGTATGGAAGATGGAACCACAACTTCCATGATCGCGACGGGAAATGTGTATTACTATTATCCATTGGCATCCGCATTACAAACACTTCCATTGGAGTATGAAGGAAATGGATCTTATCATACACTTGGTGTGACGGATAATCAATTTATTGGATATCCATTATTCTGGTTTGATGCCAATTCCACATTGCTTTCACAAGGTCCAAGAATTCTTAATGCAAAATTCAGAAGTGTAAATGGAACACAATTAATGTGTTTCGGAAACGAAGGAACTTCTGATGTATATTCCGCAAGAGTATACGTTGGTGCCGATGGTAATCAAGATGCAACACCAGAAGACGGACCAACTTCTGAATCGTATTTCATCGTCACAATTAGCTCTGGTACATTTAATCATACCAATGCAGACTTTTCCAAGTCTTTGAATTTTACGGTTAAGATCGATGATTATGACTATCTCATTTCTACCGCACATAGTGTATTAACCATGCATCCAAATGAAGAATGGGAATATGTGGATGAGGGAACATATCGAATCAAAATGAGTGTTTTCGATCAAAACTGCATGGCTTTGGGAAATAATCCATTAATTCCAATATTGGACATTCAATATTATTCTGACACTGTGCAGAATGTACACATCACAAAAGATATCGGTTATACCGGTATTCAAATGAGTTCTGGAAATCCCTATTCGGACACTTATCAATATTATCCATATCTATTGAACACTTGGGATGGTTTACCACAATGGCTAAATGATATGGATGAAAATCGTATTCGTGAATTTATGGCAGTTTATGCATTGCATAATGCACCTAATTACGATCCACTGGTTCCTGGCTCACGTCAAACAGCAGCGCTATTATTCGACCTTGGTAAAAATCCCGATATTCAATATGATTTCTACACCGAATGTATATCCAATATGGAAGTGCCTATGGATGCAGAATATCAGGGTATTCCGTTGGGCGTTGTATTTTTAGAATATGTCAGAAGAAATTTCAATACGTATGCAAGCACCAGACAAGAAAAAGGTCTGGAAGCATATAAAGAAGCACATCCACAAGAATCAGGAGAAACAAAGTCTGCATATATTGCGAGAATGAAATTAGAATGGATGAGATTAACCACCGATGAACGTGAATTGTATATGCCAAAAACATATGGTGAAACAATGATTGATAGCTTCTTATATTCCTATCCATTTGCAAAATATCAGAATAATACGGAATTGATAGCGAACATGAATATTGTTGGTGAATATACCGATCCAACAACTGGTACAACAATAGAATTCGATATTGACAACCCCATTACAGATGAAGACATTTATGTTTATGAATGCAAGAAACGTTTGACATATGCGTATGAATATTGGATTGAATATGATGGTTATGGTGGGAACATGTACCGTTCTATTGATTGTAAATTTGGTGTTATCGTTCAAGATAGTGGTGACCCGGAGCTGTATCCAGATTCACCATTAACATGTATCGATGACCAAGACCGTACCATTTGCCGTATCTATTCACCAAGTATCTATAAAGACAAAGGAATTGATGCATCTGGACGTGTTCGATTCTTTAGGTTACTGGATTTTGCACCATATCAAGATTTGACAATCAATGATGTCCCCGAACAAGGATATTGGCATATTGTCAAAACAATTTATGATGCGGATTATGGTTCTGGACATACGCCAGGCGAATCAATTGATACTGGGTTGCAATTTGATTTATATCCTTTATCTGAAATATCGGATGTTGGTCGTGTCTATTATCTCAGCAATGATGACGCAGAATATGAAAATAATCGCACTTCCAAATATCCAAAGCCAGACAGAACCGTTGCTCGTATCTGTGATATTCCTACATCGATTGTACAATTAACTGGCATCTCTGGTATTGCACCAGTGTCTGTTGTTGATCCAAACTATGTCAGAACAGATGTGAATTTCTCAACGGAAGATAAAGATCGCTTATATAACAAAATGGGAAGTCATTGGGTTCGTCCCACAATTACAGAAACTTTGACATTTGATGAAGTAATGAGAAAAGCATTTGCTTTGTTTAAATTAGATAACCCGCAAGATGAAAATACATCCGATGAAGAATATGAATTGCAAATCAACCAAGCATGGGAAGATGAAGAAACAAAAGCCACATACTTCAAAAAGGCGATCGAAAGTTATCAAAAGAATTTCACAATCATGTCGATGACGGCATATGATGATGCCAAGAAGTCTGGAAGCGTATCATATACACGTAAAGGATATGTATTCGAAAATCTATCTGAATTGAACAGTTTTGATTTATCGGACAAGATGTATCATCAATTACTGAATTTGGAAAATAGAATCGATCCAAGTTTGGTAGAAGCCGGTGAAATCACAGCAGCTGGTACCGGATATCAATTTGGCGATGTCGGTTATATCTATATTGGTGGATTCGCATTCCAATATAATGTAACAGACATTACAAGTGGTGGAGGAGTCAAAGAATTCACAATTTCTGCAATGAAGGTTGGTTCTATGGATGAGTCGACATATGATCCCATTTCGATTTCCAACTTCGATTTGCATACAGACAGTGATGGTGTGATTATCAGTGAATACACAAAATCTTATGGTACTTCACCAGCAATTGGAAATGGTACTGGATTTAAATGTACATTACATTTGAAGAATCTGATGGATTATATTCCAACATATGGCGATTTATTTACAGACTTATTTGCATTGGTGAAATTGGATGATGGTTTGTGGTTATATTTGTATGATACTGATGAAGAGAAATGGGTTTCTGATACACAGCTTGCCGAATTCCAAGGAGGCACATCTGATCAATATCATCAGACCACATATGATGCTGTCACATCCATGATGCTTCCTCGTCGGATATCTGTGATGAGTATTTTATATGAAGATCACAATCTTCCAGTTTGGTTGGATACCTTATCCACACCATCATTTGTGCATATCATCGATACAAAATCAACACCAATTGAAGTGGATGATATTGGATCAACCACTAACAAATTACATGAGATTGATTTGTGTAAATTCCGTTCTCATAGTAAATTAGGAGCTGGGAATGGTATGCTTCGTTACAACGTTGAAAAACGTGAAACTGAGACAACAACTATGAATGGAGAAGAAGTAACAAAGCCAATTGAAAGAATCACGGATAATGTTTGGGAAGTATTGAAAGATAATGATGTTTTGCAATCTGATTGTTATTTGGCATTTAAATGGACAGAACCAAAGAATGTGACAAATACAGAATTTGAATGCTTGATCATTGCACGTGGATTCAATAATTTAGTTGCTGGAGATGATTGGTCATTACTACCTCAGAATTCGTTAAAGTATGAAAAGTATACTAATTCCAATGCCAATACTACAATTGTTTGGGATGTTCCGAATGTAGGACCTATGATGTGGGTATTCGATCCAACATCTACATTCCATGAGAAGTACCATATCGACCAAGAAAGACAATCTTTCTATATCGAACGTATTCAGAATGATTGGGCTGATATCGACATCTATTCCGACAACCGTGCTGAGACACCTTCTTTGTTTACAAAAAATACACTTGGTGAATTGATATTGGATTATGATATCTATACAAACTCCATCTATCATGAGGAAGACACTTCTGGTGAACATGTATATTTGGATGAAGACTTCAAACTGATACTCAGTCGAGGTACATTAAAGGATGAAATCGATGTATTACCAACTGGCAACTGGACCTGTGTATTCCCACGAGTACATGGTTTCATCTTTGAGAATGATGAAACAAATACACGTCATATCCCCATTCAAATGCAGTTGATCCATTCCACAAGCATTAGCACAATTGACCGAATCTACAATGAAGAGACGGGGTATGATGAATCTGCTCGTACAATCATTATGGAAGATCGTGCAGATACGGGAATCAAATTCCATGCATTCAATTCTGAAACATCTACATGGGATACGATAAAATGAAAAAACAATAAAAAACATTTTTGCTGTTAGCATGAACCCGCAACCGTGTCTCCCCCGCATATGCGGGGGAGTTGTTGTGGTGACGGCAGATGCAGGATTCAGGCAGGCAGATTATCATGTAGATATGGAAATCATTTCTTCTTTCCGAATTTCTGCATGAAAGCGTTGGCCTTTCTCATATTGGCCTCAACATTATCCAGGCGCTTATCCTGGATTTTGTTGTGGGCCTTGAGCTTTTCAATCTCAGCCTTTTGGGCAGCCTGTTCAGCTTTCAGCTTCTGCATCTCGGCCTTTGCTGCATCGAGCTCAGCCTGCTGGGCTTTGGCGCGAGCTTCAGCATTGGCTGCTCTGTGCTGAAGGCCACGAATGGCCTCAGCATTCTGATGAATGCCTTCGGCACATTCTCCGATGGCTTCACCCACCATCTTGTTAAAGGCCACCTGGCCTTTGTGGCGGGCGTCAGCAAGGTGCTGATTTGCTGCGATGTTTGCAGCGTTCGCCTGTGCCTGCTGCTGAGCTCTCAGTGCCTGCACATATGCGTGAGCACCGAGATACATAGCAGCCTCTGCGGACGGCTGTACCTGTACATGGCTCTGTGCCTGGGGAACCTGCGGTGTGGGTACGGGGGTCTGAGTCTGTACCGGAACAGGTGCAGCAGTTGTGGGGGTTGTCGGCACTGTTTTAATGGAGATAGGAGCAACCTCCTGTTCCTTCACAGTGGTATTGTTGTAACCGCCACACAGACCGTTCTGGATAGAATCCAGAATCAGGTTTCCGCCAAAAATATTTCTTGCCATAGTAAAATCCTCCTTAGAGTTATTTCAATTATATCAAGCCTGATCAATGAGGTATTTCACGCCTCTCGATCAACAGTGACTAGCTGCCTATGGCGAGCTTGAGTATAACTGGATAATGATAGATACAATCTATCCCCATATCTTTCGACGGCCTGTACGCACAGGAATCCCGTTAGGTCACTAGCATATAGCTAGTCCCAAGTTTGGGATGTTATGTCATCTCGATATAGTAGATAAATTATTATCTTCTTTATCATATTAATTATATATATTTCAAATATTGAAATAATAGAATATTTTTATCATATTTTATAATAAAAACTGTTACTACATATTGACGGAATGATAAGGCGAAGCCATATAATATTATAATATACATTGTATACAATAGGGATTTTACAGTAATAGATATAGTAGTATTAGTATCAGTCATATTGTACACAAAAGAAAACAGTTACAAAAGTCGCGATGGAAAAGCCTTTGTGTAGAATAAAGAAATAATTGTATGTGTTGGATAACATATAGGTAGAGTACAATGTATTCACCAACTGCATTGTTACTTGCGTACTTGGCATAGGTACGACCTCCATTAAATAGTATCACCGATGAGTTATTCCTCGCTTTCCTCATCGGTGATATAAAAAAGACATCCTTTCATTATTTATTGATAGATACGACAGAGTATGTAGGCCGGGCTAAGCCCGGCCGTTGTACTCTAACTTTATAAGCTTTATAACTCCCAACCTTCCATTGTATCAAGAGACTTATAGTCTCCTTTGTGGTAATGATTTAATAAAGCTACCACTTCATGTTTTCCAGTTTTATTAAACAATTGAATCATCTTTGAACGTGTATCCAATGGAATCTGACGTAATAATTCCAACTTATCACATTCTTTCAAGATATCAATGAGGGTAACTGTATAATTGAAATCATAATCCAACGGTTTACGTTTGAACATGGAATTGATACAGTCTCTAGTATAGTCTTCCATATTATCAACCAAATGTTCTACTTCAGTAATATAATCACCCATCAATCTTTGATGAAGGATGGCGTATTCTGAATTTAGAATCATTTTAATCACCGTATTCCAAACTTGTATATTTGTCTCGGTGGTGATAGAATATTTGTCTTCCACTTCCCAGATTGGTTTATCACCTTTAAGGAAATTCCATACTGATTTAATTAAATCTAATACGATTGGTATATTTCGAACACGATGGTTAGGGCCATATAATTTCCAATCCAAATCATTAATGAATTTAGGAACTGTGGCGGGATATAATGAACAACTTAATGTGATATCATCACTATAGATGATGAATCTGAATTCGTTGATATTAAAGCTGTCAGAATCCAAATCACAGTTATCGATGTTGATATAGATGTCACATCCTAATGCATCCTTTTTATCAAAACGAATCGGCGCCTTTGGATGTTCTAAACGAGATGGAAAAACACAATAGACGTAATTGTCGGGGAAGTTACACAGAGCTTCTACTTCTCCATCAATTGGTTCGGAAAATATTGGGTTTGTTATTAAAGACGCTTTTTTGTCATCTACATTTCCATTTCCTTGATAATAAACACGTACTGGTGACCCATCCTTTATGTCACTAATTGTAGTTTCTACTAAATAATCTTCTATTTTTTCCATAATGAATCCTCCTATAATAAATTAATTAATTATAAACTCTATCTGTTATTATTTATTGATAGATACGACAGAGTATGTAGGCCGGGCTTAGCCCGGCCATTGTGCTCTACTTTTATAACTCCCACCCCTCCATTGTATCAAGTGACCTATAGTCACCTTTGTGGTAGTGGTTTAATAAAGCCACTAATTCATGTTTTCCAGCTTTGTTAAATAATTGAATCATCTTTGACCGCGTTTCCAATGGAATCTGGCGTAATAATTCCAACTTGTTACATTCGGTCAAGATATCAAAGAAATCTGACATGAATACAAATGCATCCTGAAAATACGAATACGGGTAATTATGCATGGGTATGGCAATGGTATTGCCACCGGCCAATGATTTAATATCTTTCTCATTTTCTTCCATCCTATGAAAGTAATTTTCTGCTTCGGCAATATAATCATTCATCAAAGATTGATGAAGCATTGTATATTCCGAATTCAAAATCATTGTGACTACCATTTTCCAAGCTTGCTCATCTGTATCGTTGCTCATGAAAGATTTGTCGAATTTCCAGATTGGTTTATCACCTTTAAGGAAATTCCATGCTGATTCAATCAGTTTGAACACGATTGGTATCCTCCGAACATGACAGTTATGACCATATAATCCATACAAATCATCAGTGAGCGGGTCACTAATACCATATATCCACAAATTACGCATATTTTCTATAGGATTATCAGACACTACAGGACCTTCGATAGGATGCAATGAACCACTTAATGTGATACCATCACTGTGGATACCGAAGCCAATTTTGTTGATATTAAATCTGTCAGAATCCAAATCACAGTTATCGATGTTGATATAGATGTCATATCCTATTGCATCCTTTTTATCAAAACGAATTGGTACCGTTGGATGTACCACCGGAGTAGGTGAAAACACATAAGCACCATAAGTGCTGTTGTTGACAACCGGTGCTTCTACCTCTCCATCAATCGGTCTGGAAAATACTGGTTGTGTCATTAAAGACCATTCTTTGTCATCCGCATATCCTTTCCCTTGATAATACATGCGAATCAGTCTTCCATCCTTCATGTCACCAATCGTCGTTTCTACTAAATAATCTTCTATTTTTTCCATAATGAATCCTCCTATAATTAATTAATTATAAACTCCATCTGTCATCATTGGGAATGTCTTCAATTTTAACCGGATTAGAGAAGTGTATCAATTGTGCCACGATATCCGGTTTATTTTCATTGAGGAAATGCTCAATGAGTTTTGCTCTCATGGAAGTTGAGATGCATTTGTAAATCTCATACTCTTGTGTCGATGTATGAATTGTTTCACAAATGGCAATGCATAACCGCACATATTTCTCTTGTAAATATTTCTCCTTTGGTTCCAATGACAATGCAATCAACATATTCTCAATCTGACTGGCTAGATTTGGATTCTTTGCGATTCCAATCAGAATTGCTTTGAAAATGTTGAACATATCAGAGAAACCAAGCCGATAGTTTTCAAGTACCATCCAATTGAAATTAATGATTTGATTTACTATATCTAAGATTGGATAAATCATTGTATCCAATAAATTGGTATCATTGAAAATCTCAATATCAGCTAAAGCCTGTCTTTCCATCTGAACCTCTATATCATATTTTGGATTATTGATATGATGGATTGATAAATCAAATCTTGTGAGTTGATATACTGAGTAATCGGCATCGTAATCAAGAAGATGATGGTAAATACTGAATATAGGACGTTGTCTCGGTATACAATCGATGATTGCGGTCACTGCAACACTTGGATATTTATGACATCCAACATGTGTATCGTTTCTAACAAATCTAATCTCTGGGGTGCCTGTTTCTAGTTTTGCATTCAGGAAATCATCCAATGTTAATTCCACGAAAGCACCACCATTTATACTCATTTCTATTTTCATAATACCAAATCCTTTCCGGGATTTCTGTAATCCCCTTTGTGGTAATGGTTTAACGCTGCGACAATTGCATGTTTCCCAGCTTCATTAAACCTTGCAATCAGATGTGTTCTCAGAGTCAATGGTATTATACGTAATACCTCTCCCCGGTTTTGATTCACGAGTTCATATATAAGCATGAACAATGTCGTCTGGGAGAATGCCACTTGTGATATATCGTTTCTTTTCTCAGTTAGTTCACAATAACGACTGAGAAGTGTCTCTGCCAACCAAGGTGTTGATTCCGATGATGCAATACCTCTAATAATCATTTCGCAGTCACACAATTGATTCAATGCTGGTTCAGTGTATACAAGTTCTGTGAACTCACCACACAGTATATGATAACATTTACCAATTACACTGATCAAAGGAAAATATTGAAGTTTAACCTTCGAAGAGAACCAATCGATTATCCTACTATGGCGACTAAACACTTCATTATCATCATGCGTCCCATAATAATGATTTGTGATTTTTATACCATGTCTCATCATCGAGACATCGATTTTATCAATCACTATTTCTGCATCATCATCCAATTTATGCTGGTTTTCCAAGTCATCATCAATTTCATGGTACGTGATGGTGATGTCACATTCCATCACATCATCCGCACGATAATGATAGGTCTCTTTTGTCCTTACTGGAAACCAAGTTCCATATGATGCATCCAGTTTCGGAACCGAATTACGTTCCAATGAGCCGGTATATGGTTCATCGAATAACAAACCACCCTGATGTGTCAGTCTTGGTTCTTGATAGTATGCCTTAAAAGACACTCCTGACGGAAAGTCTTTCACTTTCATATCACTGATAATTTTCATAACAATTTCCTCCTTGATTAAAGTTCCCACATGGACATGTCATTTAAATCATGATACCGTCCATCTGTATAATGATTGAGTTCGGAAACAATCTCATGCTGGTTTCCTTTATTGAAATGCGGTACCAGTATTGTTCGAACTTCCATGGGAATGTTTCGGAATAATTCTGGTTTACCACATTCATGGATAGCACTCACCATTGGTGCAACGACTGCTTCAATGGGTCTGTTATTAAATGAATCATTCGTTTGACAATATTCAATGACTTGTGTTAATTGATTTATTGCAATTCTCTCATTAGATTTAACAATACTCATATAACACTTCTTTGCAATCGGAAAGATTGTAAATGCTGAATGAATAGCAGCGAAGATTCCTGCAGGGTTTGAAATGCTGTAAAGCCAAGAGCAGTCTCCAATCAGTGATAAATGCATGAGAGTTGCAATTTTCCAAAAAGAATACATGATATTGTTCATTGTAAGTTCTCCATCAAATGTCAACGGACCATTTCTTCTTTGTGGTGGCAACAAATGTTTCGCAGATAACACACTCTGTATTCCAGATATCCCATATATACTGTTCATGAGTATTTTATTTCGAGCTTGGACTGATAAGAAATCATCCATATCCCATCTCATTTCTATTTCCTCTTCCCCGATACTGAATACGGCATAAAAATCTCGAATGAGAAAATGCGTCTCCATCTTAGCTTCTTCATCTGAATGATAAGATGTCTTGGTGTAATTGATGGTCAGTTGAATCTTCATTGGTACCCCTTCAAACACCCCCATCTTTTCTGTAAAGATATCATAATCTTTCCCGACACGACAATGGTATACTTTGAATGGAACACCACTTTCAATGTCCTTAAGTTTAACTTCAGCGAATCTGACATTTTTCAGCATAATTAAAAACCTCCTAAGAAAATATTTTTGACTGTTGATGATCAAAACGGTTGTTTAACCAACCGAGGTGTGGATCTCAGTTGGTTGATAGACATGACCATCGTGATGTCTATCATATTAATGATATATATATGAAATGAGGTTTTAATATGAATATTACAGTGAAAGGTGGAGCGATGTCTCCTGAAGAAAAGAAGATCTACGTGGATTATTTAAAAGAGAAATTTCCAAATGTAGAATTTACTGATATCGAACTTACAATTGAAAAGAATGAGGATAGTACTGAAGATGTTTCTATGAAATATGAATACAAGAACAAAGATGAGACAAACGTTCCATTTATTAAAATAGCGCGCATAACCGGTTACCTAACTTCAAGTGTGGATCGTTGGAACAATGCGAAGAGATCTGAACTTGCAGATCGTGTAAAACACGGAATCTGTCCGGGAGATGATACAAATGAATGATGCAGAGTTCTTAAGTAAAGCAGAATCTATTGTGAAAAAATATGTGTTGGATCATTTGGATAAAAGTGATCCAGATGTCAATTTCTCAGTGTATATCGTTTGGCATTGTTTTATTCTCGGTAATATGAAAGCACTATTGTCTACGACATTGCCAGATGGTATGTATTATGAATGCACATATGATAAGGATAACAATTGCATCTATTTTGATGCATATAAAAAATTTGAAAATAAAGCAATTGAGATTGGTTAATGATAAAAAAATATACGGGGGCACATGCCCCCGTTATCACTCATAATTTTGTTACTCTAACAATTTCGGTTTTGTCTTCTTTAACACCATAATCAGAGTCTAAAGTGTTCTGGTAGATTTCTATCTTCTTGAATAATCTTCGGATGTTCTTATCGATACGGATACGGTTTAAATCCACATCTGCATCTTTGAATATCTTGATACATACAGAGTCACCAAACACACCCATGTTCAACATATGCTGGATACCCACTTGATAATCTTTTCCCAATACAGCAATGTGAAATGCATTGGATGTCGGGTAATGATAATACAATCCAATCACATCCATGATACCTTCGGCGATACATACATTAATCGTTTTATACAAGTCGATTGGTTCTTTCATCGTATACAAACCTCTACCAACACAATTCTTTGTTTGATATCGAAACCATCGCATCTTGTCGTTCTTATCATAGGCTCTTCCAACAATATTCCCGTTTGTTAATTTAAACCAGCATCTTTGTTTCAAATAATAATCACTCTGAATCTCAGGTTCTAAATACTCTTTGACATATTGAAATGGATTGCCCATATATTGAAACATCTGCAATTGTTCCAAGGTAACTCGTTCTCCAATTCTATCATAGATGTATTGATAAACCATTTCAAAGTTATCATTCTCATTACAAGAGACGGTATTCACAATTGTGGATACATTAGCAATGTCCAATTTCTTACGATATGTTTGTTTTGGTATTTTAATATCCAATCCAAAATAATCCAACCATTCTTTGTTGATGATTCCACTTTCATTACATTTGAAACAATGATACAATACCGGTGTATCATCACTTAATGTGATTCTCACATACATGTGAGATTTTTCATCTCCACAAAATGGACAAGTTTTACACCGATATTGATTTGGATCACTCGGGGTTTGCTTGAATAATCCAGTATTCAATAATTCTTCCTTGAATTTTGTTAATGCATCATGATCCATCTCACTCACCTACCTCACTTTCAAATTTTGTATGTTACCGATGAGAGCAGCTACTGAAAATCATAATCACTGTCCAAGCCATTGCTGCAATCCATAATGATGTTCTTAGAACATCATGAAATCCATCATAAAGTTTTCGTTTCTTGTCTGATAATGTATTGAAATCCACATTTCTCAAGAATAGCATATGAATCAATAACATAATCATGTCTGTTAAAAATGATGATAACATTGTCATGACAATAAACGAAATAAACCAACCGATGATACCTAGACTGATCAAATAATCCATAAATAATCCTCCTTTCTTAATTTCCGAATTCGAATACATTAAGAAGTATCACAACCAATATGACACTTGCAATCATATCCCATGTGCATTCATGTATTGTTTGTCTTGTTTCAAACCAATTCTTTTGTTTATTTGTCATATTATGATAATAAGATGCACCCCATTTGTCATGTGCTCGTTCCAGCAACCATTTCGAAATCCACGAATTAATTCCATAACATGTCAGGATGTCTATCACCACATACACAACAACAAATAACACATACTTCATACCTTATACATATCCTTTCATTATATAATATTATTATACATTGATTGACCTCCGGTCAATTTAATAATATACATGTTCAAAAATGAAATAATAGTTTCACTTATCCAGTACTAATGTAATTGTCTTCATCTTCCATCATTTGTTTTCTCACCTCCATTCTTCGTTCTTCCACATGTTTCTTCACATGTTCCGCAATCGCATCCATGTATGCTTGAATCTGTTTATGAAAATCATCTTTCAATTCTTCTTCCTCCATAAACCCAGTCTCAAATACATAATAAAATCGATCAACATCTTTGTCATAATCATACTGATGTAATGTCAATTCCATATTGAATTCATATACACACTCAGCTGGTAATTGTGATTTGATCATTAATCCTCGAGAAGACCCAAACCCAACTTTGATGGTATATGGAGAAAAGTCATTAATCTGATCCATTTCCCAAAGATTGTAATGGTTGTTATTGATGTGAACATATAATGGAATTACATAACAATCTTCATCTTTATCCTTGATCATTTGAATGATGGCTTCCTCATTTGTCATATCAAACATAATTCATTTCTCCTTTATATATAATATTAAAGTGTACATCGAAGATGTATTGTCGAATTGTTCATGGAAAGTGAGGTGTTATCAATGATTATTCAAGGAGATAATCGTGAACAAGAAATCAAAGGATTGGACGAAGTAGAATTACAACATTTGGGAAAACAGCTTCTTGATTATGTGACAACATATCGAAAGATGATAAGAATTACTACTTCGGATGTGGAACATAAGTTGAACATTCTATTTGATATCGGAACCAAGATTGTGAATCAACAGTATGAATCATTATTTAATGATCCATCTGTTGTCATTCCCAATGTTGAATGCATTCCGTTATCCAGTTACCAAACACAGCTTGGTGAACAGTACAATTGTTTCCGTTGATGTAAATAACCCCGGCATATGCCGGGGTTAACGCATTTGTAAATTTTTTATACGAAAGGAGCAATCGATATGATTGATTTTGGAGATACACTCAAACTGCTCGACGAAGAGCCAGTACAAGAACAAAAAGTTCGATACAAAGGCGATTCTCATATCTACCAAGAAGCTAAGAAAGCAAAAGCTGATGTAGATGATGAAGAATCCAATACGTCCGAAAAGTATGATGATAAGTATGATCTTGATAATGACCAAGGTGCAACTATTGAACCTGCCGACGTAGATGTTGATGATGATTTCGATTATGGTTCTTCTGATGAAAACGATGAGGATTCTGATGATAAGGACGATAAAAAGGATGATAAGAAGAAATCCAAAAAGAAATCATCTAAGAAGAAAGATACCAAAGATGATGACACCGATAAAAATGACACATCAGATGATAATGATGAAGAAATCGATGTCGAAGAAGAAGGTTTTAAAGAAGGTATCAAAGAAACAGGTCATCAAGTCGTCAAAGGTCTTAAGAGAGGTTTCCATGAACTAGGTAGTGGTATCAAAGATAGATTTGATGATGCCGCAGATGACCTTGATAAAATCAAGAACGCTGGCAGTTTTGGTGGTGCTGTAAAAGAAACTCTAAATACAATCCCCCGTGCTTACAAACATGACTATGATATGGAAGATAAATGGGCGCGAGATGCAGCACAATCCAGAATGGATGCCCGTAATGCCATCTTCGATGCTTTTGAATCCAAGAATAAGGTTGATAAAGCTGCACGTACCGTAAAACGTAAAGCCGGTGAAGCTGTTCGAGATGCTGGAAATAAAATCGGTGATAAGATATCAGAATCCTATCGTTATCAGGAAGCGGCTGCACTCATTAAGAAGACCGCAAAACAAGACATTGATGAAGCAATGGAATCCCGCCTTGGTGAGAACAACTACTACACATTCATTGCTAATTCTTCCAAAGATCTTGAGCATCTGTATAAGACACTAATGAAGAGAGCATCGAAAGAAGCCATCTTGGAAGAAATGACAAATATCTTCAATGAATTGAAAGAACGTCGTGAATCCTATTATTCCAGTAAACATGATGATGCGCATGATCCCAAGCGTTCTTATCAAGGTCTTAAGAGAGTTATCGATCAGGATATTGAGAATATCGAAAAGAATATTGAAATCTTATCAGACCCCAAAAATGAAAAACCAAGTAAATCTTTAATGAAGAAGACAATCAAGATGATTAATAATTTGCAACAAGATATGATCACAGAATGTGAACGTTCTCAACCAATGGTGATTCGTCATGTCCGTGATATTGCAAAGAAGCTTTGGTTGTTTGAATATGATATCGATGAAGCCGATGGTAATGTCACAATGGAATCTGGAGAAGATGCCATGTTTGCAAAAGTTGGTGAAATGCTTGTTCATTATCGTAAACAAAAGGAACTCCAAGATCTTGCGGAGAAGAACGGTGTGGAAATCAATGGCATGAGATTAACAGATGATACCATCATGAACATTGTAACATCATGCGTTGCTTTAATGCTGGCTAAGGAAGAGGGAGATCCACGTTATCATCAACTCGTTGATCAAGGTATGAGAAAACGTTCTCTCAAGGTCGATATCATCAATTCTTATAAGTCCAGAGCAAATGATTTGATCAATCGATATGACCATGGTCCAATCGTTGGTGCTGAACCATATAGAAGAGACATTGAAGTCATTTCTGATGAAGATGAACCAGAGTATGAAGAAGAATTCTATCTGGATGAAAATGGTGAAATGCAATCCTCCTATTACCAAGAATCCGATGAAGATGATTCCGATGCCAATCTTGATGAAGATGATGAAGCAAATGATCCCGAAAAGGATACAGATAACAAATCCAAAGACGAAGATAATTCTGAAGATGACGATAAAGACAAAGACACAGACGATGACGAAGAAGACATTGACGATGAAGACAATGATGATGAAGATGATGATGAAGAAGATTCCGAAAATGATGACGATGAAGATGATGAATTGGAAGAAGAATTCTACATCGATCCAGAGACTGGTGAATTGAAATCTTCATGGTATGCTGAAATGGATGAATCATATGATGGCGCTGGTGTAGTCAGTAATAGCAAACGGAAAGACCAAGACGAACTGATTGAATGGGAAGTAAAACCTGGTAAGGAAGTTGAGGATATCGAATTTGGTGCAACACGTACAAAGACACAAAAGAAACTGGAAAAGGATTTTGGTCAGCCAAAAAAATCCACAGTAGAAATGGATGATTATGGAAAGTTTATCGTATATTATGAAAGCGATAAAGTGGCTCGTGTTACCATCATCAAGGACATCCAAATTGAACTTGATCGATCCATTGTGTTCCCTGGGAAGATTGATAATCTGAGAAAGAAAGCACTTGACATCAAACCAGAAGGTGATGACAAGCTTGTTTCTAAGATCATGTCAATTGAAGTAGTATTGAATTCTGATGATACGATCAATTCCATTACTTTTGCACGTCGTCAATATTATTCCGATAAATCATTCCAAAAGTTTGATAAAGTTTCTTGGCACACTGATCAAGGAATGGATGAGAAGAATGTCATTAAGAGATTCAAAGAAGTTTACAAATTCCTTGATAAACATTCTTTATTAACACCTGCTGGAAAAGATGAAATGAAACATATCGGATCTGATTCTGTATTGACAACAAATGAAGTGACAGAACGTGGTGCACAGTTCCTTCGCATCTATTATGATAAGTGCATGCAATATGATTACCATACCATCCGTGATCAATTGGAGCAGTGCTGGAGACAATTCATTTCTCAATCTTATTCCAAGGGAGAATAAGATACCTATAGTATATATTATATCAACTCAATGTTAATTTACACAGACTATTGGGGATCAGGGGGCTCTTCCTCAAAATGCTCTGTTGTGAAAATCCAATTACGAAAGGACTTTACTAATTATGAAGTTTACAGATTTGATGCTTGATTATGCAACTGGCGACTCCTGTCCTCAGGATGCATATATTCAAGAAGCAATGGGTCAGATTAATGTAGCTGGCGCAATCTATAATGCATCAGTAAATATCATGGATCTGGACAAGAACGATATTTCTTATATTCAGGAAGCCGCAACAGAAGCAGGTCTGCCAACTGATCGTAGAGAAGCTCTGGGTGTTGCTCAGGAAGCATTCTCCCGTTCTTCTAATGGATTCCTCAATCTGATGGAAATGGCTACATCCAAAGTTGCAACTGCTGCTGACAAGAGCTGGAAAGCCATTTGTGGTGCTGCCAAGATTACCGGTGTTCCGGATGGTTTGAAAGAAAATGATTTTGATGAATTTGCAGAAGTAACTGCTAAGAAAATTGCACAGAGAGCAAAGAATGACAGAACTGCAATCAGCCGTGGTTTCAAGGATGGTACATCTCTTCGTACAAATGCTGGTCTTTATATGAGATCCATTCAGGACATGCTTCCTGCATTCGGTCTTAAGACAAATATGTCCGGTTCCTTTGTTGCTGAATATGCAGTCACATCCGAATCCGATTATTCTGAAGGCGATCTGAACAAGTTTGTCATCAGCATGGAATATGCAACTGCTGCACTTGCTGATCAGACTGTAATGGAATCCGCAAACCCATGTGTTGCCGATATTGCTGACTATATCAGAACTGCATACACACTGAAGACCTTCTGTGAATCTGTAACAAATGCACTGGAATCTGATTCTACTAAGAAGAGTGCTGGTGCATATGCTGCACAGTATGTTGGTAATGGTGCTCTGTCTCAGGCTGCTATGGAACAGATGAAGAGATCTGCTCGTAGATTCGCAGCTACCACAGATGTACTTGCGAAGTCTCTAAACGACTCCGGTTATGCAATTGGCGAAACCATTAATGGCGGCGTTGCTCCTCTTCCCCAGAAGAAAGAAGCATATTAATGCTGTTACAGTATTATCCAATTACTTATAACATCCCACATACATCCACTTGTCAAATCACATCTACTGGTACATTTTCGGACGGTGATACCATTACAGTCACTTCTCCAGTATTTTCTTCTATCGATTTTACATCGAACCAATTTCAACTATCGTCAGGATTTGAAGTAAGATTAAGAACAACTGAACCAATCGTGATTCAAGAACAGTTACAAGCGACATTGGTGTGTGATGACAACGATCCATTCAATATGTATGTGCGATTATAAATGGAGGTGTTTCCATGACATCGGATGAAAAGACCTCGATTCCCTCATTATTGAGCTATATTAACTCCGATCTATACACAATCGGAAATATCTCAGAAAGTGCAACATTGACTGTGCCGCAAACAGAACCGATGGTGAATAACTATCAACCTCCTAACAAATGGGAGATCATCACTAAGTATTTACCATTAGATTTTTATGAATTATTAAACTCCTATAATGTTGGAGGAAACTTGTATCGGTACGAGGATTTCGATGCCAAATACAAATACAATCCGAAGTTATATTCTTATGACAAATATGGAATCACCAACATGTGGAGACTGATCATGATATTGAACAAATGTCCATCCATCTTAGAATTCGATTTTAAACGAATTCGTTATTATGATATAACGACATTAACCAATATTATGTCTATTCTGATTTCGCGTGCACAGCATTCTGCTTAATATGAGCCAGAATTATAATGATGCTCGGTTAAATGATCAGAACCGAAACAATTTTAATGAGGGATTGACTGATCAAAACATTTATCGACCTGGGATGCATTATGAATATAATAGTTTAAATCCTTCTGATCCAAGATTAAAACATGGATATGCGTTGTCGTTAGCATGCCAAAGTGGTACTGACATGGTACATACCATTGGTAATGTGACGGCAATCATACTTCAATTCATGGTAGATCAATTTCCAAATGGAACATTTGAAACGGTTATGCCTTCTACAAAGATCGCACATCGACAATTGCGTCACACTCCGAAACAGATACGGACAATGCCATATCCAATGTGTATTGTGAATCCACGTGTTTCTTTATCCGGACTCGATGATCGATTAGCTGCAGGATCTTTTGGTACAACACTTTGGCAAACTACATCGAGTAGATTCCGGAATCGGTCTGAGATGGAGTTATTACTTTTCTCCAAATCAGATGGAATTGAATGGCGTGGTAAACTCAATCGTGTTGTTGTCAATTTTGATTTTGTACTATCTTTCCAGAGTGCAACAGAACAATTGAAATGGGCTTCTTATTTGATTAACCGCATACCTACGGATGGACATTTTTTTGATATTGATACTGCTTTGGAGTTGGCAATCCCAGATGGATTCTTAGAAGAAACTGCTCGATATGCAAAGATGCCTGTGAAAGATGAGCATGGAAGCGTTGCACGTTTCTTAGATTATCTGAATATGAATTCTATTTTCCCCATTTCATATCGATTCTCTTCTGGAAGACATCAGGATGCATTCTATACCTACTACATGACATCGTTATTATGTAAGATTTCAGACCTAAACTATACCCAGGTGACGAAACAAAATAACTTAGTGGAAAGCGATTGCCCCATTACTTTCACATTGAGATGTGAGTTTAACACGATTGGTATGTTTGACTTATCCGTTCCAAATCCAGGACCATATCGGGTGTTACAACCAAGACCGTGTTCAATCTCGATACCAATCTTCTCGGATACATTTAACGAGAGAGATTTTCCATTGCCATATGGATGGAAAATCCATTCTCGCCCAATCATTAAATTGGACTGGAATGAACGAGAAATCGAATTCGGTTCGGTATTGGGGTTAACATTGGAACGAATGATCGACTATCATTTGGAAAATCACATCGATCCAAAGTTATTTATCTCCGTAATGCTACGTGAAAATCATTCACTGATTACGGAAGGATATGACATTGATTGGGTACATCGTAAAATCATTTTCACAACAGTAAATTACACATCGACATATCGATTGATTATTTCTGTAAACCAGTTATATATCAATGACTATCTGAAGATGTTGTATGATAAATCAGATAATGCATTATCTAATCTATAGAAAAGGAGTAAAAGATTATGTTTGAACAGGATTTCGAATACGGATTCTCTCTTGATGGTGCTGCACCTTATCAGGAAAGCTATGATGCTGGTTCCTCTGGTTACAAGGACCTCTTTGATTCTAAATTCAATTCATTTAATCCGGAATCTATCATCTCTGGTGGTAACGGTGCTCTCAAGTCTTATGACGGCATCCCGGATATTGAATTGGAAGAAAGATCTGACACAACTTACGGCTATACAAAGCATACAGAAGCAACAACACCGAAGATTGGCCGTTGGTTCTAATCACAAACGAGTGAAAACATATGGGAATATGCGGGGGCTCATGCCCCCGTAGTTCCTGTGTAAACAAACTATTATTTTCTAAATATTCATGTATAGTATTAAATTGACCGGAGGTCAATGTGTATATAGTATAATATATAAGAAGAGGTGATAGATGTGGGTTCATTAAAGGAAACAAAGAAACTGTGTGAAGAGTTGTATAAACATCTCGACAAGCATTTTGAGTATGGTATTGCGAAAGACGGAAAACTGAAGACACATGTATCCAACAAAGACATTGCGAAATATTATCGATTCCAATCTCCTGATGAGTTTGAACAAAATGGTGGTGGAATTTGTTTTGATTATGTCGAATATGAAGAGGCATGGTTGAAAGAACGCGATGTCTCATGTCGTAAATTCTATTTAATTACCGAAACACCTCCTGATTATGATACACACACTTTTGTTGTCATCGAAACAGAAGGGAAGTTTATTTGGGTAGAATCTTCCATGAAGAATTCTCAAGGTGTTCATATTTTTTCTAAATTGAGAGATTTATTAAAGATGGCAGCATGGGGATGTTTTCGAGGTTCTAGAAACAAAGAACATTTGAATGGAGTGAAATACTCTGTCTTTGAATACACAAATAGCCATCCAAAATATGGTTGTGAAATTGGTGAATATATGGATTGGATGATTGAACATGGAAAGTGGGTGTTTGATGATATGACGAAAAAAGAACAACCCCAAATTGTGGAAGAATCTGATGTGTTGGATTTCAATTATGATTATGAAATTGAATATTTATTGGAATCTTATTTTATGGAATCTGGGAAAGTAAAACAAACTAATGTTCCACATAATGGATATGATAATGGTGTGAATCAAGTATCTACGTGGGATCGTATCAAGAATTGGATCTCCAGAATGATCAATCAAATTTCTGCTAATTATCAGAATAAACAAGTGCAACAATTGACACAACGAGCTTTACAATTAAATTATTCAAAAATTGCATTGGATAAAATAAATTTTGAGTCCATAATGATTTCATTACAACAAGCTCCTCATGTTGAAAATGCCGATAGATATTCAAAATTTGACCCATCGAAAGGTGCAGAATATCAAAAGTTGATTGAACAAGATCAACAGGTTCTTGCAAAATACAAACAATTGGAAGCGGTTTCAACACAAAATAGACCAAGGGATGTATATTCCAAACAACAAATTGATCAGGTGATTCAACAATATACAAAAATGATTGGGCCATGCTATAAGGCACTTACGTCAACAAATCAATTTATCAAGGATCAACAGCAACAATTGAATCCAAATGTACAACAATCTCCTGCATTTCAACAGTATGTGAGATATATTACAATTGAATTACAATTGCAATTAAAAGGTTCCACGTTGTATATTAATCTTTTAAAAGATATTATCAATACAGCAAGCACTTCTCCAACAAGGCCAATGAAAGAATCTTTTTTGGAGAGTGATTTCGATGATGTATATCAAGAAGCAGCTGCATTTTCACGTAGAGGTGTCAGCGGTTGGAGACATACGGATGCAACATATGAGGAAAAGAAGAACTTTGAACGTGCCATGAGCTTCAATTCGGAGATCGTATATCTTCGGAAAGAAATGAATCATATGACAAAACGTGAAATCGTGCAAAGATTGGCTTCTTTGTATAATAAATTAGCAGAGATCTATGATAACATTGAAGAAGACTATACCGAGGTACCAATCAAAACTTCTCGCTTGGGATTTGCTCGTAAACCAGAAAAACGTAGTATGTCTCACCGTCAATACATCGATCGATTGATTTATGAAATTCGAGATAATATTATTGACTTAAATCGAAATTTCAATCGTGGTGGTGTGAAAATTGTCATTCAGAAAATGATGGATGTGTGGGAATATGAGAAACGTGAATTACACATTAATGATCATATTGGTGATAAGTTAGTTGGTAATTTGACAGAAAAGGCATCTCATAAGATATTGGATAAGATCATGGATTCTTATGTGGACAAGTTCTATGATAATGAATCAGCAGATGATGTATATCAAGAGGAAGTACAAACTCCTCCTGATCGAACAAAAGTGATCCAAGATTATCAAAAGGATATCAATAAAGCAGTTGTAGATTATCAGAAGTTGTGGGAAAAAACATTAATGACATTGCATCAGATGAAAAAAGTAGGTGGAGAACCGTTCCAAAAGATGTATGATCAACTACATGATCGGCGTGATCAATTCATTGATGATTTGAAACAAACGCTACCGCCTGGTCATTTGGAAAAGAATAAAGAACCATCATGGATTAAGAATATTCGTACAAATACAAATATGAGATTCAAGTTGGTAAAAACGGCAATCGATGCATTTGATTCTAGTCCAGGAATGGTGAAATTAGTCCCTTTGTATCAAGCATTCCGTATGTTGTTTATATCGATGATTGAGGTTTGTGATTTTGTGCCTGGTGTTAGTATCAAAGTGAAGCTACCATATATTCCGAAGATTAACATTCATCTTGCATCAATGACAGAACCGATTACATCATGGGATCAAGTGTATCAAGAAGCAAAGTTATCTACCGATGACAGAAATGATTTGGATGATTCTCAATTTGGGATTCCTGAATTAAGGAAGTATCCTTTGACGGATGAGAAACATGTCTTACAAGCCGTTCGTTTTTTTAATAAAGCACCCGATGAATACAAAGAAGAATTGGCAAAGAACATTGTGAAACGTGTAAAGGAATTGGGTATGGATTGGGAGAACTGGGAATCATTGAAACCATACTTGGATAAAAAAGTACAAGAAGCATATCATCCGATACAAACGACACATCCAAATGCAACAAATCATGATAAGATCTATGAAGTGAAAGATCTGAAATATGACAAAGTTTATTTTGGAACACCGAATGAATATAAAGATGGGATTGATTGTGATCGTCCATTGTTTGTAACCCCATTCAAATCATTGGCATGTATTTTTGCAGTGTCTAAGAATAAAGAAGAATTGGGAATTCCTCATGGAAGATTTAACTATCATTATGACGAATGGGCTCATCCTAAAAATGAATATATTGATGAGATTCACATGCAAGTGGAAGGGTTGAATGATGAAACCGAACACACAAAGGATATGAGCGGATATGTATATGAAGTCGATATTTCGGATTTAAAAGATCATATCGGAAAATATGATTGGATGTCTCCTCATAGAGAATATCTAATATATGACATCGATCATATCGATTGGTCTAATCAAAAGAAAGTCGATGTAAAAGTACATTGGACTGGACAGCATTCAGATGATCCAAAATATCATCCTTATCAAGAAGCAGATTATCATGATAAATGTATATCATATGCAATGGGTGTTGATGATTCTATTTACGATCTGAAAGATAAAGGATTTGAAATTGAAGAAGATGATGGAAATTATTGTGTCACATTTGATTGGTCTAAACGTAAAATATGGGAGAAATATATCGAATCACATATTCAAGACACGTATTGGAATGAGTACATTCGTTTGTCTGATATTACGATTCATTTCATGATAAATGAAAATGGAAAGATTCAGCACGTAATTAATCACAATTATGAAGAAGATGATGAGCTATTATCAACATGCAATCGTCTTTGTGAAGGGTCTTTTAAAACGATCAAAAGTTTAATCTTCTCCAATGATTTCTATAAAAAAGAATTGAAGAATCGGAAAATTGTTCAAGAAGCGGTAGACATCAACTCTCTCAGACAGCAATGTCAAGAAGTATTCCAACAAGCTTCTCAGATACATTATGGATGCTTAGATGAGAATGGGGAACGTATTACAGCATCTCCATTCAAAGATTCTTGGAAGATGATTTCCACATACCATTCTCAGTCCATTCAATCAATGGAACAATCCAAACTTGGTGTATGTTTCGAGCATTCTTTCTATGTTGCGAAGCTGTTGAAGGATCGAGGATTGCCATGTCAAACCTTCTTCTTGAATTGTAATATTGACCACACCCAACCACCCGAAGAAGATGAAGATACAAGTATCCAACAAGAATCCGAGTCTATTGCAGTTGAACAGCACAACAATAATGACATGTCATTTTGGCATCAGTTTACCATTGTTCCAAATGATACAGATTCCATTGTATTGATTGAAACATCATTGACCCATGAGAAGAATGGTGTCTTCTTAGTTGAGAATATGGATGATGTTGTATCTCATCTGATTCAAACATTTGATTTACATTTATCACAAGAGGATTTACAGCTTATGAAACAAGATCTCATTGATGTGTCTTCCTTTGAACCACGTGATGGAGATACGTATGTTGGATACATCAATCAAGTATATCTCAATGGCAAGTTTATTAAGAATGAAATCCGTATTAATCATCAAACAAAGACAATGAAAACATATTGGCAATATTTGTCAGATCATAAATATTTATCTGATGATGGCATGAAGATCAATGAGCAGATCCAACAAATGGATGATAATACCGCATTTGATATCATTAATCTATTAAATGCAACACAACTGTTTACGCAAGAAGGATTACAATTCCATCAATCATTTTTCGATAATGATAAGATCCACATGTCCGTATCGGAAATGGAATCTGCACTCAAAGGATTTGTACAAGAATCTTATATGGGAACAAATCATAATACCTTGAAAGAGAAGTATCACTATATTCCATTAACAGAACAATCCGTCAAAAAATACAAAGATCAAGGTGTGTTTAAACATGGATTGCGACGTGTTCGTGTGAATGATAATACAAAAGGTGCAATTTATATTGATGAAAATCATATTGTCGTAGCATATGTTGCAGTTGAGAAGAAGATTAATGGACAACGTTGGATTACCGCATTGGAAGTATCAGAGGAATATCAGGGACATGATTATGGCGTGGATCTTTTACAGATTGCCGTAGATGACTTTGGTGCAACCTACTTGTCCGTAAACAAAAAGAACAAACGAGCATTCCACATGTACAAGAAATATGGTTGGAATGTATGTGATGAGGATGATCATGTGTTCTTTATGAAATTAACCGAAAGGACTGATGAATGATGGATAGATCCATTGAAACATTTGCACGTAGACAGAGAGAAGAACAATTCGAAACTCAGAGAAAGAAACCAAATCGTTTAATTCCGTCTGGTTCTGCACGTGGTCTGGATGCTTTCTTTGAAGCCATGAACGATAGCTATTATCAGGAAGATGGAGAAGAAGACTCCGAAGAAGATGTTGACTCTGATACGGAAGTGAATGATGAAACATCTGACAATGCATCATTAGATGACAACATGAATGATACCACAGATACAACAGATGATATGCAAGGTGAAGATACCGATAACAAAGCTCCTGTGGAAACTGATGGAATTAATGGTACAATTCCGGAAGAAACTGAAGATGAAGATACCGAAACTCCAACAGACACTCCAATCGAAGATGATAATGAAGATGATATGAGCACATTCGGCCAACATGGCGGCGATGATCTCCCCAACAATCAATATGATCCAGCTGAAGTTGCCAAAGTCATGGAGTTTGTTGCAGATGAAGCAAAGGCTTTATCAGATTATTTGGAAGCTGCCAAGACATCCAAAGTGGATATTCTTCAGCGTTTGTATTCAGATATTGCAGATGAAGAAAGATATCATATGGAACAGCTCTTGTTTGCAAAAGCAGAAATCACTGGCGAAGAATATAAACCCAAGGATCCAGATATCCGTAAGGAATATGAAGAATTATTGGCCATGGGCATGGATGAAGGTTCTGCCATGGCAACAGCAGTTGACAAATTCAATCTGCATGTTACTTCTATTTCAAAAGATGATGCTGGTAATGTTGAAGTGGAGAATAAAGAAATCCAAGAAGCTGTGGAAGAAATGGAACGTGGATTCTTGTATATGGAAACCGTACAGTTTGTATTGGAATATTCCACGGATGATTATATTACCGAAGGTGTCATGAAACTAGCACAGCCACAGATCTTCCAAGAAGAAATTGCAACAACTGCAGACCGTGTATACTCCAGAAAGATGTCCGGCTTCCATTTGATTGTCGGTGCATTTGCAGGTATCATCAAACTCATTCGAAAAGTAACAAATCTGATTCGTTCTATTGTTGAAAAAACAAACCACCGTATTTATGCATTGGCAAAGTTTGTTAAGAACAGAGGAATTGGTGCATTATTCAAGAATGGTGTTATGTTATACTTGTGGAATGATCGTACTTCTTCTATGGAAATTGAACCATTAATGTATTTCGCAAATATGGCATTCTGGTTAACACAAGAGGTTGTTAAGTTGTCTGAAATCAGAAATGGAAGATATGCAAATGTAATTGGTTCTGTTGGACAAATATTCCAAGCTCATGATCCAAAATATCAACAGAAACCTCCGGCATTGACTTGTTTGAAACGGTTACAACAATTGGATTTGATGAAAACCAAAGTTGTTGTGACACAACAGAATGCTGCCGGTGTTGCGAACTTATTCTTTGATTCCTTCCCAGCAGATGAACAACAGTTGCGTCATTTTGGAAATGGTATTGAGAATGCTGCAAAAACTCCACAAGGTATCGATATCTCCGGTTTCAAAAACTATTTCTGTATATTAGATATCATTTCACAGACTGTTGCATTTTGGACAGATATTACAAATAACTTTGTTGGTGAATTGGAAGGATTGGAGAATGACAACAACTCCATTTATCGCACGAAAATAAAGGTATATAATAATTGCATTGAATACATGAAAGTCGTAACGAAATCTTATTCGACACTTGCAAAGGTAGTTGCTGCTGATATTGGAACATTGAATCAATTGGTTCAAGTGATACAAAATGCATAATTCATAGATATATCATTTCCATGAATGAGGAGAACAATACTCCAAAACACATTCAGAAGGAGATGATATGTTATGTATATTTATACAGATGCAACAGCCATGGATAACATGTATGGTGAGACAACAACACCCGCACATTTATGTGAGGGCAATCCTGACTTTGCTTCCATATTAGAAGATATGCTTGTAAAGGGTGCACTTCCATTCAATACACACCAAGTATATCCGACCGTATGGAAAGCAGACAGAGAACAACTTCAAAGAGAACAGACTGGAACACCACAACAGTCTGGCGTGGTAAACCCATGGTTGAGTGGTGGTCAGAAATGGTAACTAACAATCCCCGGCATATGCCGGGGATTTCCATTTTTCTATTTTTTTAATTTTTCATATAGATATTATTTGTATGATATAGAAATATATCAAATTGCTAGTATTAATGATCACACCTATCTTTATAGGAAGTCAAATACGACATAACGGATCAAACTTAGAAAGCAATCACTGAATATTTCTGTTCGTTATTTTAGGTCTACCCGAGACCATAAGTCGGTACACCTGCAAAGGTGGAAAGGAGCCTTATGGCTACTTATAATCTTTTTAATTTTACATCCGCAGTAAAATCCGTTACAGTACATTCCGGCATGTTTCATGCCGATGATGTTGCAGTCGCAGCACTGCTGCGTCTGCAGTTTCCGGATGTACTCATCATTCGTAATAACAACCCGGATGTGAAAGCTGCAGATGTGCAGCACATCATCGCTGATGTCGGCCGTCAGCATGATGGGGTGGCCTTATTTGACCACCACCAGTATCGTCCTATCAAGGACGAAGAGGTGGTGCAGGAGGATGGCAGTATCCTCCTGAAGAGAGGCACACCTCACGATGAAGTCCACGCTGCCGTGGGCCTCTTGTGGGAGGCGTGGGGAAGAAAGGATGAGTTCCCCACGTTGAGTAGTATCATCCATTCCATCGACCTCCATGATACGGGGGTCGTTTGGACGCCGGCATGGACGACGGTCCGTGACTTCTATCCCACTTGGGATTCTGACGAGAATCCCAACGATGCATTTATGAGAGCGGTGGACTGGCTAACACCTGCTCTCGTGAATGCCATTGAAAAAGACCTGTCTGCTGCAAAGGCAGCAAGCTGGCTGGCAGAACATGCACAGGTACTGAATGATTCCATCCTTGTGATGGATAAGTTTGTACCTTGGCAGGCGTATGCCAAGGAACATGGTCTGAAAATGGCCGTGTTCCCGGGTCGCGACCCGGGCAGCTACAACATCCAGGTCGTAGACCCCGCCTGGAAACTTCCGGCGAAATGGCTTGACCAGAAGCCGGATGGCGTCACGTTTGTGACAAACTGGCTGAGCATAGCGGCTTGTGCCACCAAGCAAGATGCAATCAGAGTGGCGTCTGAATGCGTCGAAGCTGCTCTTGCAGCTACAGCAGCCGAATGAGATTATCCACATGAGGACTGTCGGGAGACAGGCCTTCTCACCTTATTGAAAGGAGGTGATATAATGATCAGTCTGAATCATTCTCAGATAGAGGCATGCCAGAAAGCTTCTGAGCTTTTCTGGTGGGCTTATGCTTATGATTATGATTACCATGATTACGACGATGACATGATGGCATTGTCGAATGAGTATCATGAGGATGCACTTGCAGTTCTTAAATCTGCAGGTGTTGACTTTGATACCTATAAGGCTTGGGCTAATGCCTGAGTCTTATCATGGTTTTCATGATAGCATGGACACCCTGCACGCGGGGGAAGGATAGTAAATACACGTGCAATATAAAAACAACTCTTCCAAGAGTTGTTTTTTTTGTATATTTTTTATTTCAAATCATAGTACTATAATAATACATTTGTGAAGCAGATGTTAGAGATACTTCTTTGGTTCGAATCCGAAATTAATTGTGATTTTTCATTAGTTAATGCATATTTGGTTGTGCAATGCTCTAACAAACATTCTCACAAATGCACCAACGTTTGTGAAGCAGCAATCAGAGTTACTTCTTAAAATAATAAGATCTATAGGTTCGAATCCTATATGGTATCATTTTGGTATCATTGGCAGAAATGGAAATGCATTTCTCTGGTTTATACCCTCACAAATGTTTGTTGCCCATATGGTGAAATTGGCATACACACAGGCTTCAAGTACCTGTGCCGAAAGGCTTGAGGGTTCGACTCCCTCTATGGGCATTTAGTCTATGATGCGGCTGACAGAGTTACTTCCGATGTTAACGGCGTAGTCACTGGTTCGAGCCCAGTATGTCACCATCAGATGGTGACATTAGCTCAGTCGGTAGAGCACGTATTATACTCTGTCAAATACTCTCATAGACATTTTCGAGTGCTAGCGTAATGGTTATCGCACCGAGTTTGGGTCTCGGGGACTCCCAGTTCAATTCTGGGGCATTCGACCAGTAGACTGAAGCAGAAAAACAGTTACTTCTACAGATCAGAATAACCTATCAAGTTATTCGAAACAGGGTTGCGACCACGATACCTGTATAACAATTAAGCGGGCATTTAATCTGTTTTTGATATACTCAGTCTACCACCAGTAATTTAGGTTGCTTGATGCAGCGATACGGTTACTTCATAAAGAACATATTTTTGTTAAGATTTTATCTCAATAGATTTGTCGATCATGCGCATTGGAACGACATCCTTTCACAGTGTTTTATCGGTTATGACTTACTCAAAACCGATACCCCGTATCTGATATTCTCAAGCAATCTAAATTTATATGAATCAATTTCTTTTTTAACAACGAAGGAGGAAAATTGTATGAGCAGATTAAGCAGAGAGATTAAGAATCTCAAAGAGTACAACAAATACCATGCAAACACAGTTATCAATTTCGAAGGTGGTGAATCCTTCACTATCAATCCATTAATGAGATTGACAATGATTGCTGCATCTTCATTCTTTGGTGAAGCATCTTTTTATCGTTCTAACATTAAGGATGGTAAATTTGGTGTCGATACCAGCTGGTATGGTACAACAGATACACTCGGCAACGACAGACTCTTCAAAGAGTTTGATGGTAAAACAACTACTGAAGTATTTGAAGAAGCCATCGATGCTGCATTGGATTATGATTTCGAAGAAACATTGAAAATGGCGGTTACACTTCGTCATGATTATTACATGCGATTGAATCCACAGATTATCATGGTTCGTGCATCCATTCATCCAAAACGTCAGGAATGGACAAAAGCAAATCCTGGTAAGTTTGCAGAATATCAGAAAAAAGTACTTGCACGTCCAGATGAGCCTATGTCTCAGCTGGCATACTACCTTTGGTTGAATGATGGTAATAAGAATAAGATTCCGTCTATTTTGAAACGTTCACTTGCATCAAAGCTCAGTGATTTAACAAGATTTGACGTTAATAAATATAAGAACGCAGAAATCGGTATGATTAATGCCGTTCGTCTCACCCATGCACATTCCGACGTTCTTGATGAACTCATGAAGACTGGTACGATCGAAGCAGAAGATAATGAAGTGACATGGGAACAGAAGAGAAGTGCTGGTATGTCATGGGAAGAAATCTACAAAACAACTTCACTTGGACATATGGCTCTTCTCCGTAATATCCGCAACTTCTTTTCTGAAGTAACCTATGATGCTTTATGTAGAGCATATCTGCTGAGATTGAAGAAAGGTGTTAAAACCGGTAAGCAGTTCCCATACAGATATTATGCTGCATACAAGCAGTTGGAGAATGCAGAAATCAATTATAAGGGTTGGGTATTAGATGCACTCGAAGAATGTATTGATATCTCTATTAAAGAAATGCCCAAGCTTCCTGGTAAGACTGTTATCTTATCCGATAACAGTGGTTCTGCATGGAATGCCTTCACATCAGAATACGGTACTACTCAAATTGCTGAGATTGATAACTTGAGTGCAGTCATTGCTGGTATGTGTTCCGAAGAAGCACAAATCGTCAAGTTTGGTACGACATGTAAATGGTTTGAAGTATCCAAACGAAATGGTGCATTGACCCAAGCAAACAAAATCAATGGTGGTCAATACACAGATGTTGGTAGTTCTACAGAACCTGGTGTGGATGAATTCTTCCAAGAGATTCTGAATAAGAAAATCAAGTATGATAACATTATCATCTATTCTGACTTACAAGTTGGACACTTGACTCTTGAACGACGTCTTCATCCTTGGGCATATGGTGGTATCAGCAGACATAGTTTGAATATGAATGTATATCAAGCACTTGAGAAATATCGTCGAGAAGTAAATCCAAAGGTAAACTTCTTTTCCATTCAGACAGCTGGATATGACAATGTATTGGTTCCTGAAATGGCTTACCGTTGTGCATTCCTGAGTGGATGGACAGGTAAAGAGACACAATTCATGGAACGATATATCCATATCTGGGATGAACTTGAGCAGAAAAAGTGAGGGTGCATTCATATGGAAAACGTTACTGCTATCAAATTGACAAAGTTGGATGTTGATGATAAATTAAATTATTATTGTACACTCGTGGAGCTTGAGAAGTTCATTGGGACTTCTCAGCTCTGTCTCAGTGCATATCATGATGCAATGATGTTCAGACGTATGATGGAAATTAAGTCTGAAGCCAGGTATCTTGTAGAACGACACATGTATGACGGTGACAAATCTCCTCTTGGAAAAGGATTAAGATACTACCTCCCTGAATGTGACCTGTATCTTGAGTTTATCATCTACGACACCGGGATACTCCATATCGAATGCCTGAAAGATATTGAATATGAAGATATCAAGGATGATATAGAAGCATCTGTGAGAATGTTCAAGATTGAAATCGACCCATTTGGTTTAACAAGTTACATTTCTGAACCTGAATCCAAGGAGAATTCTGACATTCAGAAACTCCTTTACTGGATTGAAAAAGGTTTTGGTAAAATCTACACGGATGATGACATTAAAGCATTCTTTCATAAAAAGGAAGAATAATTAACAAATAAATACCAGTGATTAGATGCGATGCAGTAATTAGAGTTACTCCTTAAACTATTCAATGTTTATGCTGATATTATTCAGAACTCTGATTGTTATTCTCGCCTTTAACAAAAATAAATATGTTGTGATGCGGAAACACGAGTTACTTCAAAGATCAATCGTATATCGATACCATGTACCGAGAGCAGCATTTTGCAGCTAATACAACTCGTACGCACAATACTCTGTTGATTATTCTCACAACATTTGAAATGAATTATTGGATTTGGTGATGCAGGTGTTCAGTTACTTCAGCTTTGCTATTTCCGGCATCTCGGCATTGTGCCCGAATGTTGGACGGACCTCGGGGATTAAAGCCACCCCACCTGAACACGTGACTCTCACCAATCCTTCTCGTTGTTATGAAACATTATGATGATGCAGACGCTGGAGTTACTTCGTCAAACTCATAATTTGAAATGAAATCATATACTCCCGCCATAATTCTCATCTAAGATGTTTCATTTAATTGGGCCTTTCATCCAACGGCTAGGATCAAGTGCTCATAACGCTTTCACGAGGGGTCGGCACCCTCAAGGCCCATTGTGCTGATGTGGCGGAACAGGTAGACGCTCGGGACTTAGGATCCCGTGCAGCGATGCGTGGGGTTTCGAATACCTCCATCAGCACCACTTGTCATTTTTTGTCCTCCAAGAAAAGATGACTTAGATTTATATTTTTACTTCAGCGAGAAGTTTTTTTCATTTTTCTTCTCGCTGTAATGCAGATGTCGTATAGCGGTAGTACACTAGCCTTCCACGCTGGGAGTGTGGGTCCGACACCCATCATCTGCTCCATCTGACCAACGGTATAAAACCAAACATTTCCTTGTGTTACGTGATTACATTTGTGATACCAACGGTCAGTTTAATGCTGGTTTGTTTTCTTTCTTTGAACCAGCACTTTTTCTATGTTACCGAATCTGAAAACATAATTCATATGATGTGTCACAATCGGACTGAAATATGCGCCATGACTGGCCGCAGAATAGGCGGTATCAGTTGTTGTACAGATGGCTAGGATGAATCGGACCATACTGTGACAAGTGTGGAATACCACCAGACCTCGGGTGTGACCGAGTGGTTCTGGTTGAACTGCTGGGAGTAGTGAAATAATCCGTAGGTATGTGATGACTCGATTGGATGTAGACGCGACTTGATCAACCGCTGATAGCTACATCTGCGAGATGGTGTTAACTGGGTAGCACGAACATCATAATTTTCTTTACATGCAAACATGAGAATCAACACCATATACGTAGCTCGAAAGGGACGACGTGAACAGAGGTCCTCCGGTAGGTGTAAATCGTATATGTTGTTGGAACATGTTTGTTTTCTTTTTTTTTAGATTGGACTGTAGCCAAGTAGGAAGGCAGTAGGTTTTGGCCCTACGATCGCATGTGCAATTCATGTCAGTCCAACCACTTAAGATGACCAACTTTCTGCTTGTCATTTTTTAAGAACTCCTAAATTTTATTGCATAACGAAGGTGGGGGCATATGCCCCCACCATAGTTGTGTACTTATCAAACTATTATTTCATTTTTGAACATGTATATTATTAAATTGACCGGAGGTCAATCAATGTATAATAATATTATATAATGAAAGGAGTTATGTAAGGTATGAAGTTATTAAACATCATCAAAGAATGGGATTTTTGTAGTAAGGGGAAGAATACTTCAATGCATCGTTCCCTTCCACCATTCTCAGAAGCATCATTTGTTGAAATAAAGATGCAGGATTATCATGACGCTGAGCAGAATGCATATGATGTGACACTCACAATTTTGTTGAAAGATGAGAGTGGTTCTGAGATTTATGCAATTATCGGTGCAATTGTCAATGATGATTTCATCTATTGTATCAGCAGTGATAATCCCAATGATAGGAAGATTGCATTGGATTCTTTGTTCTGGGCAATTATTGTTGCAGACCAGACATTATATCTTCAGGATGAGTCGAAACATTATCCACAAAAATTCTCTTATTATGCACCACATGAGATGTAATGATGTATTCTCATTTGTGATAAACCAAAATCAAACAATTTTAAGGAGGAAATTATTATGGTTACGAAAGAACAATTGGACACTTATATCAAAGCTTACGCAGAGGGTCACCCATTAATGGATGATGATTCTTATGATGCCCTTGTGGAAGAATATGTCAAGGAACATGGTGAGGAAGCTCGTCCATTCATGAGAGTGAAGAAACCTGATGGAATTGCGGATACACCTAATCAGACTCTGTCGAAGGTATATGGTGTCACAACACCGATGAGACCTAATCAGAAGACATATGCAGATTGGGTAAATAATCTCAAAAATAATCTCTGGTTTGCACATGATATCAAAGTCACTGTAATGCCCAAGTATGACGGTTGCAGTGTCAGCTTGGATATGGAGTCTGGAAAGTACTTTACCAGAGGAGACTATGATAATGGTGAAAGTATGGATGTGACAGAATTATTCAAGGAAACTTATATTGAATACTGGAATCTGATGCCAAACAAACACATGTCTGACGACCTTGTTGCTGTTAAGTTTGAAGCAATCATGGCGGAAGAAATATTCAAAGAGATGGAATTCAACAAGATGTATGTAAATGCAAGAGCAGCAACAAGTGCCATCATTATGTCTCGTGGCAAAGAAGTTGCTCAGTATATCAATTTGATTCCTTTACGTTTCTACTTCAAAGATGGAAGTATCATGATTCCTCATAATCTGGAATGGGAATCTATGAAGACAGCAATCGATGATTATGAGGGTATTCAAGGATTCATTGACACACATTTGGAGAATGGTGCAACTGCAGAGTGTGGTATCTATTTAGATGCCGATGATAAACCATTTCATTATGCGATTGATGGTGTTGTGGTATCCGTTAATGACATAACAGAAATTGCCATTAAGATTCTCAATAATGTGAAAGAAACCAAGATTAAAGCCATTGAATGGCAAATGGGTAAGACAGGAAAGATTACTCCGGTTGGTATCTTAGAACCAGTCACATTCGATAATGGCGTGACAGTTGACCATGTTGGGTTATCCACATTTGAGAGAGTGCATGACTTGAATCTCCATTTTGATGAGACAGTAAGAGTCATGCACAATATCGTCCCATATCTGTTGGATGGTAAAGGTGATGGTGGTATGAGAATTCCCACACCATATGGATGCCCTGTATGTGGGCATCCACTTGATATGAGAAACCTGAAAACCGTTCGTTGTACAAATCCCGAATGCCAGAGTAAGAAGCTTGGTGATATCATCCGTTATTGTGAAACTATGAAGATGATGGGTGTTTCTAAAGGTATTTTGACAAAGCTGTATGACCTCGGATATGTGAAATCCATTCCTGATTTGTACAAGATTGATGGCAATGCGCTAGCATTAGAAAAAGGCTTTGCGGAGACATCAGTATCTAGCATCTTGAGTTCCATTCGAAGTGCATCTATGCGCGTACCTGTAGAAAGATGGTTTGGTGCATTACCATGCTTGAATGTCTCTCAGAAAACATGGAAAACAATATTTGATACCAGACTTAAACAGGATGAAGGATTTGTCAATGTACTTGTGAATGAAATCAATATGGGAAATAGTGAATCCTTCTTACAAGCATTAATTCAACCTATCCCTGATATCGGTCCAGCAACATGGGCATCAATTGCTGAGTGTTTCCGTAATAACTGGAAAGACATTCGAGACACACTTGGACACGTTCAATTATTGGTGGATTTGACAAAATCTGAAGATAGCAAAGGATTGGTATGCTTGTCTGGCACTCGTGATGAAATCGTAAAATGTGCATTGGAAAAGGCTGGGTATGATGTGACAGATAGCTGGTCATCTAAAGTGGATATCTTAATCATTCCCGATGGGGATTATCGTTCATCCAAAGTGGATAAAGCAATCAAGCATGATGTTCCGATATTTACAGTAGAAGATGCATTGGTAAACATTATCAACATGGGAACCATCTGTTGATGCATTTCATATCCCCCGCATATGCGGGGGATTCTTTTTTGCATTTATCTACATTCTTATATCACAAAAAATTACAAAATAAGAAAGGTGATGGTATTTTATGCCAAGACATAGTGATGAAACCCGCAAAGCAATGGCTGAAAAACGTACCGAACGACGTGAAGAGAAACGTCGTATCAAAGAAGAAAAGATGTTACAACGTTTGAAAGATGCAGAACAGCATCCTGACCAAAGTCATATTGCAAAACTCATTGATGAGACACGTGAACGTGGAAATACCGTTTGGTTATGTACAGACTGGCATCTTTGGAAACGTATTTCCAAGAATCAGCCAGCTTGTAACAAACGCAAAGACTTCAGCCAAGTCATCAAAGCTGTTGAATCAATCGTAAAGTTGAATGACCTATTAATCAATCTTGGTGATTTGGTCGATGGTGAATTTCAAGATAAAGATTCTTTGAGAAATCAAATGAGAGAAATCGTATGCAAGAAAGTATTGGTTCGTGGCAACAATGATTTGTTTGACCAGGAGTTTTACCGGTCATGTGGTTTCTTATACATCGTGGATTCTTTTAAATGGCATGACATTCTGTTTTCACACATGCCACAAGAACATGATTGTGAATTGAATGTGCACGGACATATTCATAGTAAACCTCCTACGAAAGTTGGAATTGGCGTTAATTTAGAAGGTAATTCAAGACAACCCCAATATTGGGTCCATTACAATAATCATATTGATGTTGCATGGTTGGGTGGTCGTATTAAACCTGTAGAATTATCAGAAGTGATTAAAGCACAACCAGAATTCTCCAAACACATTAAGGAGTGTCCTGAACACTTTGGAGAACAAGAGTTGTTGGATAAAAACATGCCATTATTTATGAGGGTAATGGAAGAAGGTTCTTCCTTTGTTCATGACCCATTCTACGATTAAGGAGTATACGTTATATGAACAACAGAGTGAATAGTTACAAAGACCTCGCCATAGATGCTTGGTATATCATTAAAATTGATGAGGATGGATATCCCGTGATGGGAAAGTATGTTGGTAACCGTGGGGGATTTCTCAAATTTCTTCGGGATGATTTTATGAATAGCATATTTAGTTTACCGGAAGAATGGTTTGATCATATGATCATTGAAAAGTTTAGTTAAGGAGTGAATGATACATGACTGATGATTGGACGAGAATTGATGAATGGATTAGAGACAGCTTATTTATGGAAAGCATATGGCAAGAAATGATGTCAAGTTATAAACCAGCAATGCTTGAAGAAGCATGTCATTTCTGTGATATGTCATTGAACGAGAGAGTGAAACCACTTACATCGAAAGAACGAGCAATTCGTAAATTTGGATGGAAGTTTGATACAGATTCATTGTTATGGGCATCAGGTGTGAGGGGAGCTTTGAAAGATTGTATGACTCGTCAATTCTTGGATGATGTGAGAGAATGTGAACATCTATATGGTGAATACAAACACTATGATGATTTGATATGGGGATGGAGTGGTAATCAATGAGATTCTTTTAAGAGGGTGATAGTATGAATCGTAGAATCAAGAACAAACGTCAGAAGAGATTGCAGGGTTGTTCATACTCTGAAACAAGAAAATGGATTCGTATCATGGAACCAATATTCCGGAAGTATTTCGAATATTGTGTCAATTATCATATTTCCAACAATTACCTAGCCCAGTATATCAATGATGATTTGATACGTGCTGATGTTCCATTCAGAGTGTATACAGACCCATGGGATATCGATGGTCATTTTATCATTATTCCACGACAAAAAATCTCTGATACAATGACAAAACTTGAGACTGACTATAGTATGAATGATGTGATATATGGTCATGATTCGCTTCATGAGGAGGAGGATGACGTGTGATATTCTTTATGTCAGATATTCATTTGGGTGTGAAACTTCCATTCGAAGATTTTATGAACTCATTGGAATATGCTTTCAAACTCATTAAAGAACATGAAGAACCATGTGATTGTATTGTGATAGCAGGCGACTTATTTGATAGACATCTCAATATCGAAGAGAATTGTCAAGCTGCTCGATTCTTAACTAGATTGGTATTGAATGAATGTGGACGGGGAAATATGAAACATGTCCCCGTTCATATCATTGAAGGAACCTTCTCCCATGATAGAAAACAAATGAAAATCTTCAAACAGTTCTTGGACCATTTTCCGGAAGCATCCGTATTCTATACGGATACTTGGTGTACTGCGGAATGGACAAATGGAATGAAGGTCTTATATTTACCACAAGAATATGGAAATGTGGATTATTCCGAACTATCCAATGGAAACCAAATGTTCGATTTGATTGTTGGGCACGGACCAATGTCATCCAAACAAAAAGAAGTGGTAACTGCTCATGGTACTGAATATATGCATTCCGTGGAATGGTTATCACAACATTCCAAGTTATGTGTATTTGGTCATTATCATGAATACACCGACTTTGGTGAGAATGTATACTATACTGGTTCTTTATTACGATTCCGATACGGAGAAGATGTTCCCAAAGTATTCTTCATGTGTGATAAAGACTTTAAAGTCACAACAATTAAGAATCCATTTGCAAAAGAATTCAAAACCATTGAGATTCACAATCCAGAAGAACTGCGTGATGCATTATCCAATAACATCGAAACGCCACATCGGTTTGTGATTCATTCTGACAACACGGATTTACAAACATATCATGAAATCATGAACATCAACAAACAGAATACAAACTTATCATACAAGATGGTGACAGAAGAACCTGTGGAAGAATCTGATAAACTAGAATTACCAGAAACAACATCCACAATTGTAGAACCAATCGAAGGTCTACTGGATTTTATAAACGAAAAGTACAATGTAGATGTTGAGAAAGAGGTAAGAGAGTATGAGGATAAAATCAAGAAAGAAACGAAATGAGATTCCATTTGACCAGATATCTAAAGAGATACCTTACCATTTTAAATTGATTAGACAGGTTGATTATGAATTTGATGGGTATCTCGTTGAATTTACAGGAACTAAAGGAACTAGTGCTCATTTTATGGACTTAAACGAGATACCATTCGGGTATTATTTGTGGCAGGGATCACATTGGATTTTGAAAGCATACCCACTTGAAAGGATTGATAATAATGAAGCTGATCAAGAAAGTAAGTAGATTGTCAAATGAAGCTTTTGACAATAACCAAAAGTTGCCATTTTTTGAAATTGGATATTATGATACAGCAAAAGAATTTTTCATTGATGGGAAACCAAATCTTTTAACAACCAACAACAAGGATTTCATGAATACTTCACATGGAACTCTTGTTAACAGGAAAGGTCAAATGTATCTCGGTCACGGTTATATTCAATTGACGACAGATGGTTATTACGTTATATATCGTAATGATTTATCAAAGGATGAGTGTGTTAAATTTTTCATACATCCGGAAGATGTAAAACATTATCTGTGGAGAGAAATTGTGATTACCAATAAAGGAAGGATGAGAAGATGAGAGTATGAGGATAAAATCAAGAAAGAAAACCGAAGCAAAAAGAATCTCACTTGATGACATCTTGCCAGATGAGCCATATCATTTTAAATTTTATTGGCTTGATGAATCTAATTGCCCGTTTCTCTGGCATGACTTTGATGGTTATTTAAACAATTATGCACGCATCGATACTAAATGGCATTTTAATTTCACTGATATAAATGGTGAACATCGTGGATATGTATGGGATGATGGATGTTTCATACTGACAGTACATCCACTCGAAAGGAATGATAACAATGAAGCTGTATCAGAATAATGAAACGAAAGAACTCGTGGTGATTCGTGAACAAACAGAGGACAATGTGAAGGTGAAACATCTTCACGCTCCCGTTTGGGAAACGTTAACACTTGAACAGTTCAATGAACAATATCACGTGGTGGAACAGGAAGATGATATGGAATGATTAATGCACTATTTGTTTGCTGGGCAATCAGTGCATGCATTACGATTGCTTGTCATATCTATGAGATATATGAATACAAAAAACATGAAAAACATAATGAAGAAAGGAAGCATGAAATATGACAGTTGGTATTGTTATCATAATAATCATTTGTGCAACGTTATTAATCGACAGAATAGTTTCTAATATTTGCAGAACGATTATTGTTGTAAATACTGCAAAATATAATTATAAGGAGGAACATGATGAAAATGAAAAAGTTAACCTTAAGAAAGATTAGTCTCACAGACTATTACACTGGTCAAGCGAAAGCGATGGCAATTACAACGATTCTCATTCTGGCATGGAATGGAATCATGTGGGTTGTTGATAAGACATCTCACAAGAAATCATATCTTGAAATAGATGGTGAAGAATCAAGGGTATTATAACTGAGGAGGAATTTATTATGAATAAACAATGGTCAGGTGAATTCGTATGTGGTAAAAAGTACACCATCACATATGAAGATGACGACAAAAATATTGTAAAAAAACATAATCTCAGGTTCGTCATTGAGAGGTTTCCTTCATGCGGTAATAAGAGTCTCCTGTTCAGTGACGATGGTAAACTCCTTTGTATCGCTCCATATTCGTTGATGGATGTTGTTGAGCTGGATTCTGATGAATCTGATAATGAGAAGAAGATTCAGCTTTTAGTAGATGATAAAGATGTGCCATACAGATGGAAACCTAATTTCCGAGAGATAATTGGTGCCGATGATTATCATCCATTCTGCATGCTCCGTATTGATGAAATTTTGTACCCCGCAATCTATATCCGGTATGATGAAGAAAGCGCTGCTCATGTGTTTGAATACGTCCGCGATGGAGTTGCCCACATGTATGGTGTTACGAAGGACAAACTCTGGAATCAGGAATGTTATATCATCAACTTCAAGTCAGGAAAAGAAATTCATCGTACGTCTTTGATTGAACTGGGGAAACAATGGAATCTTGATGTATTGAAAATTGGAAATCCATATCGCCTTGTGAAAGATGGTAAGACTACATTTGCTTTACTGTCACAGATTACCGAAACCTGTCTGGTATTTGTCACTGCAGAACGTGATGCATCCAATTCTAATGACCCGAAATATCCAGACAATTGTTATGTAGAGATTCTGGTTCGTCCTGGATTTGAATATGCTGATTATGATGTATATCGCATGGAGTGATTCAGATGAAAAGACCCGATAATGATTTCTATTTGCTTCTTGCAATAGTAATTGTGTTCATAATGTTTATAATATTCATGTTTGGAGATGGGGCAATCGTTGTTGGTTGTCCTGCTCCATCACATTAAGGAGGAAATTAATATGACTAATTATGGAAGAAAGCTTGAAAAAGAATATCGTGATGGGATGGTTGTTGGAGCCATTTATAATTTCATTGGCAAAGGTACTGGTGGATGGAGATACAGATATACGTTGATTGGATTTGAAGGGTGTGGCGAAGACCTCTTATTGATTTTTAAATCTGCCGAGAATGGCACGGTGTTTCGTATTATGGCAAATGATATTGGTGCTGCCAGTCTCATTTCCAAACCTATTGAAGAGGAAAAGGATAAAACTGATATGAAGTTTCTTGATGAATTTGATGAAATATTTGATAAAAAATTGCGTGAAAGAATTAATCGGGCTTATTCTTTATTATCTCCTGACACAGTTCCCAAGCCAATGCAACTTGTAAAGAAAATCGAAGGATATAAATTCGATGAAAAAGCATTTTATCGTGCGACAAATGGTGTTCGTCATTTCTTAATAAAAAATTCCGATAATGAGAGGTATGAAGCACTTTATTATGGACCAACACTTGATAGAGCTGGTATGCATATTGCGTTTGCAAGGACTGTGGGATTTACTGATGTTTCTTGCGAAAGTGCGAAGTTATATCATGACAAAATCGTATGCGATCCTGTCGAGACAAATTTCAAATTGTTCAAAGGTGATAGTGCATGCACTCATGAGGAAATCAAGATAGACGACATCTTCAAGAAAGAAGAAAAACTGGAATGGGATATTGACAAACTGAAGGTTGGTAAAGCATATCGTATTCAAGATAGTGATGGTAATGAGACCGATGGTATTTATAGGTCATTATATGGACCAGTAATACCTATACCTGGTAAATCATCAATTTTATTTGCAGTTATATCTGATAAAAATTCTGCTGGTACCTATCAGGTATATCAGGATGAATTGGCCAGTGGTAAGATTAAGATTTATGAGCTCACATGTAGAGGTGAAGGTGAGAATGGATAAAATGAAAAAGATTGAGATATTTCAGAGTCCCATACTGAAAAGAGTATGGGACTGTAATAGAATTGCACAAGAATTGACTGGTGGGAAGTTCTGTTATATCACTAGAAATCCAGTGTATTCATTTACAAATGGAACAAGACATCTTGCCATTTTGGATGAAGTGACAGAAGATGGTAAATTATTGAAATTCCGAGTTGTATCATTACAGTTTGATCGGAATACAAGTAGTGAGTTGGATGATACATTAGTTGAATACAGTATGTCTATTGAGCATCTTGATAACTTAAAAGTCGAAATAATTCTTGAAAAACTTGAAGATGACAGCTTAATCTGGTTGGAAAATTTAACATACATGGAAGTTGAGTATCCTTGGAATGCTCATTTGGAAATTGATCAATCATATCACATTTACGATTCCAAAACAAAAGAATGGAAATATTATATTCGTCTCAATAATATAACTGATGATTATCTTGAATTCTATTATTATATTAGGGAAAATGGTATATCAAGTGTGGATTCAATAAAGATTGATAAAACAAATGTTGACAGGTATGAAGTATATGCGTGTGAAAAGGAGGATGATGATGAGTAATAATATCAAGGATAGTATGATTGTCGGAGCTGTTTATGGATACCAAACAAAAGATGGAACATGTGCAGATGGTATCTATGAAGGATGTGATGGCAAAGATGAAAATCTGATGCTGCATTTTAGAGATGCTGATAATGGGACAAAACAATCCGTATTGGTAAAAGATATTGACAACATGTATCGTGGCTCTGGTTGGAAAATATGGAAAATTTAATATGAAGGGAGATATCAATATGAATGTAATCATATTCAATCCAAATGTATTTTGTATCGGAGAAAGCTACTCGGTTTCTTCCAGATATGAACATACATTTATTGGAAAATGCGTTGAGGTGAAAGACAATCTTATTGTGTTCGAAACACCATATGGGAAGATTTCCATCACACCCGGAATGGTTGTGTCAGATGATTATCGTTTTGAACGAATCAATATTGCAAAGAAATATACCGAGATGCAAACAGCATGTCAGAAGTCTGTAACAAATGATGTACTCGAAGAACAAGGTTTGTTAGGATATCATGAAGCTGTTGTGAAGGGAGAAGTTCCAAATGATGATGAATAAAAATGTTGTGGAAGAACTGATAGATGTTTCTGGGGAATTAGAAGCCCAGCATAATATGTATCGAGGGTTTGATAAACTGAATGAGGAACGTCCAAAAGTGAAACAGAATTTACTTAGGCAAGCACTCTCTTTTCCGATGTTTGTAAATGCTGTTTCTCCATACATGGATGGGTTGGTGAGTAGCAATGCCTCGGAAGAGAAGTAATGTAAAACACCACCATTGGAAATATGTTCCGGAAGAATATAAGCATAAGAAGGAACGTATTTCACGTTTTATCATTTTACTGTTGTTGGGATCTACCATTATCCCAGCAACTATCTATTCCATTATAAAATGCTTTTTAGATAAATAACGAGGAGGAATATCTATGTCGAATTACTTCATAGCCAAGACGGTTTATCAGTATGATTTGGACAAACTGCATGTTGGAGATTATGTAGAGTTTACCATCAAAGATACTCATTGTGATTGTGGTGACGTTGTTGATTGTACTATCACAAACAGAGGTATCATTGTAGAATTAACACCCGAATATCTTGAAATATTAATGTCTGTAAAAACCGCAATTACTCATTCTAATAATAAATTTTTTGATAAACGCCATCTTTCCGATAATAACGATGAAGCATTATCATGGTATCGTTATATTCACTTATTTGACACTTATGACACGACCGCTTGGGGAGATGTGTTTTCTGTGTCAATTCATATGAATTCTACTACGAAATTGGGTTTTGATGTAAAGGTGTTATCTCATGATAATACAACAGTTGTTCCAATCGATGGAGCAGTAACCGATTATTATGCATTCAAATAACAAGGAGGGACTTATCATGGATGATAAATATACAAAAGAATGTAAGTTGTTCAATGTTGATTGTTTTCGTGTTGGTGCCCCATACTTTGTGCATGATTACCACCATACGTATTATGGACTTTTGACAGAAGCGAGACCTACACATTTAACATTTTATTGTACCAGGGCGTATCAAACCTCTGAACTCAAAAATTTTAAAAAAGCTAACAACTGGGAATTATGTATCAATTATAATGAGATGGATGAATATGAATTGGAATTGCTCGAATCAAAACAAGATTGTTATGCAGTCTCGTTTACTAAAGAACAGGAGGGGTCATCAGATGAATAATTTATTAACACCCATTCAGAAGTTCGGTTTTAATACCTATGATTTAAAACCTGGCATGGTTGTGAAGTTCTCTATTCTTGAACAGATTGGAAATAATTCCATGTCTGCTCGAATAGAAAACTACGGTATCATTGATTCGGTCGAGTATGATAGACTTGGCATCATTGCAAATGCTTCACATGGTAGAATCATTGATGACAAGGGTGTTTCTGACGGCCATGTTGATGGAAAAAGATACCGGAATGCATTCGTGCCATTTGCAAATGATAAGGTTAGCAACCATTGGTTTTGTAGAGAGATTGGTACAGATTCCATCTTGGTTGTATTTGGAATTCAAGATGCAGAAAGACTTTCATTAGAATTATCTTTCTTAGATGAGTATGCTAAGTATCCAATGGATGGTAACATTCAAATGTATCATTGGAGGTAATATTATGATGGAGGAAGATAAGAATTGGTTCACAAAACAGGTTACCATGTTCAACGAAGACGCATTCAAACTTGGACATGCATATCATTTATGGTTTAAAAACGGAGATGAGATGCATCAGTATAATGGTATCTTATGTTCTAAAGGACAGGAAGAGTTGTACTTCAAAGTCGCTTGTACAGATACCATCGACCTTGATAACCACAAGCAGTGTGATATCAGAGAACTCAATATCAAGTATCATGATATTGACAAATGGGACTTTGTATTGTTGACACCAAGTTGGAATAATGATATTTTAGCATAAGAATTGGGGTGATTACAAATGGATGCTAAGTTCATTAATAAGGAAGAGATGAATGTATTCAATCCAGAAGCATTCACCATTGGAAACGGATACTGTGTTCGTCATGTTGGTAGTGATGAAAAGATATTTGGTATTCTTAAAAACTGTACCAAATTTAGATTGGTATTCATGACATTGAGAAAGAATGATGATTACAAGCGTAAACTTGTAAGACTGAATGAATCAACACATTCCATGTTTATTGAAACAATCCATGCAGAAGATATGGACAAGTATATCATCGAAGAATGTTGTCAAGATTAATTCTATATCAATTTAGGAGTTGATGACGAATGAGAGCAATGAGTAAAGCAACACAAAAACAGTTGTTATTAAACCATTATAATGACTTACGGGAACAAGTTGTGAAAGAAGTGAGTGTGGAAGTGATGCAACAGACGGTGTGTCTGTTGCTGTATTCCATGTCATTAGAAGAAGATAATAAGTACTCGGATGATGAACTCCGTAAAATATATGATAGCTTCATTTCGTTAATTCATCTGGAGCCAGGATTTGCATTTGGTAAATCATTACACTCTGTTGATATCATGAAACACATACAGGATAAATTGGGTATCGATTTGAACCAGATAGATACACCATTTACACAAATTTGATATTAAAGGAGTTAGATGCATTATGGCAACAAAGAAACAAGCCGTTCTTGAAGCGGAGATGACTGATAAGGATTATATGGAAATTCTTTCCATGGGTGATGCCGCAGAGGTATTCACAAAGAATAATCTAATTGACTTCTCATACCCAACTGGAATTTCTGTAATTGATTATTCACTTGGATATGAAGTCAATGTAAAAGATGACTCTGGTAGATTGATTATGAAACGAACATGTCTTGGTATTCAAGCTGGTTCATTCAATGTAATTACTGGAGCGACGCAGTCATTTAAAACCACCTTAGGCATGCAGATGTGTGCAAATATTGCATATGCCAATAATGGTAATGTGATACATCTGGATGCAGAAAATAGATTAGTCGTACAACGACTGAAGAACTTAACACAATTGCCAGACTCTTGGTTTGATGGAGACCATCCTAGATATGCATTACGTGCTGGAGCGATTGGTTATGACACACTCCAGAATTATGTCACTGCTATCTATGAATCCAAGATGAAATTCAAGAATCTGTTATTAAAAGATACAGGTTGCGTGGATGAACACAACCAACCCATTTGGCTTATGCCTCCGACTGTCATGTTCCTCGATTCTTTGTCTGATGTCATCTCTAAAGAATATGATATTCAGAATTCCAAAGAATGGGATAAACAAAAAGAAATGAGAGGAAATACAGATGGTATGCAGAATGCAAAAACATTAAAAGGTGTCATCTCTGACATTCTTCCTATGTTAAAGGAAGCAAACATTATCTTCATCACCATCGCTCATGAAAATGCTAATGTATCCATGAATGCATTTGCAACACCGAAGAAACAATTCCAATATGGTGACCACAATATCAAAATCAGTGGTGGTAAGAGTGTTGAATACAATGCTTCTTCTGTCATGGGATTTACTGGTGAAATCAAGGATGAGTCCAGATATACCGAACAGCAAGATGGCTTTGTTGGCAATACTGTACTCTATGAACCTATCAAATTATCTACCAATCAAAGTGGTAATAAGAAGACAGGATTGGGATTCCGCATTGTTGTGGACAAGACCAAGAATGGTTGTGACAATTTGAGAACACTGGTATTATTCCTGAATGATAGAGGTAGATTAAAGGGTAATAAAGCAGGTTTCAAAGTACTGGATAAACAGGGTAATGAAATCTCTGAGAAGTTTACATGGAAAAAAATCTATGAAGACTTCGAATCCAATCCAGCAACATACAAAACTTTCCTGCAGGCAGCGATGGAAGAATTGGATACACTGGTTTCTCCTGCATTGGATGTGGCTGGTAAGATTAAACCATTCTCTATTATGGATGAATTGAATTCTCTGTCTGCATAAACAATACAAGAAAAATCCCCCGTGTATACACGGGGGATCATCATTTACTGATTCGGAATTCCAATCCAAACCAATGGTTTGAAATTGGTCGACAATAGTTTATTGAGGAATGATAAATTAATTCTCTCGATAACATATGGATAATCATTGGATGTGGTTGTTTTCTCATTTTCGGTTTCGAGTTTCCCACTCCAGTTGATTTGACAATTTGTGTTCATATGATGTTCACCCCCTTTCACATAAATTTTATTGATACAATCATATGAACCACCTCCTGTGAGAAGAATTTATATAGAGATGCCCGCCATATGGCGGGCAATTCTCACTTATGATTTTTGTCTATTGACACGCCAACAATTTTACGCTGTCTTGCTTCGATGTCATCACTGAGCTTTTTCATCTTCGCAAGAGGACCTCTCCACTGTGGAGCAACCCATGTTCCGTTCTTTTTCATATATCCACGAACATGCCACAGCTGACAGTGACGTTCATATTTCTTTCCTTTACCCGGCTTAGAATGGTATAACGCCTTCTCCAGCGTTTTCCCATCCAGTTTCAGATAACGGATATTCTTTAATGGCGCTTTGTATTTTGTTGGTTCATGTGCATATTCTTCCATCATCTTTTTACCAACATCAACAATTGATGTGATGGTTAACGGATGTAAATATGCAAGCATGATAGAATACCACACGGCAGTATAATACACCAAGATTCTCTCAGCCATGAATGCCATTATTTTTCCTGGAAAATTACCTTTGATTGCGAATTCATCATTGTAAAATATGCAATCTGGTTCATTTTTGCGAATCAAGATTTCAGTACCCATAGTGAAGTCATAATTCTTTCCATTACTATTAATGCCAGTTATTGATAAATGAACATCACAAAATGCAACTTGTTGCTCCTCTGATTCCATGATATGTTTCATATAATCAGGGCGCATGATAAATCTTGCTTTTGCGACTTTAGCTCGGTTATCATTCATGACATATCCGTATGCATCACCTGTGGCACAATCCAGATATATCGGAAATTCTATTTCAACATCCTCTAGCGCAATTGTTCCACCGAGTACAATATCGGTTGGAACATCAAGTCCTTCGAACTCGTCACTTCTTATAATGTCTGGATTGAGATTGGTGTTCCACAAGTTGCCAAGCATTTCAATCGTTTGCTTATCAATTTCAATATGATTTGGAGAATTTCTTGAATTACGTTTGAAAAATTGATTGCGATATTTTGATTTACGAAATCTTGCAGAAGCAGCTTCCATGCGAGCTCGGAATTCGGCCTCATCTTGTTCTTTCTTTGCTTTTCTGATATGGTCTGCGAATTCTTCTGCCATTGCACACTGTTCGGGAGTGTATCCCATTAATGCGTATGGTAATGTCGTTCCATTTGTTGTCTTACTGGCAATTTCACAGATTTTATCAAGATTACCTGTGAGCATGTCGGCATATTTTCCCCTGTTATAGTATTCTTCTTTTCCCATAATAAATTACTTCCTTTCTTCTTTTTGGGAATTTTATTTTAATCCGGGAGCATATAAAACTCCCGGATTATTTACAATTTATTTTGCGATACGACTCAGTGCTGTTGAACGGGTCTTCTCATAGTTGACAGGTTCAGCACTGCAGATGATGTGCTCTTCCTTGTCGCCATTCTGTCTGACCTCGAGTCTAACTTCGTAGTCGACAATATTGCGGAAACCATACGCATGACTCGTTTCATCTTCATGAGAAATGATTGCTACCGTACAGCCGGCGAACTCTTTCTCACAAAGTTTGATGACTTTTTCTTCCGTACAGAGTTCGTCATCTGCTAACCATCTTGTGCGCTTATCCAATGCGGAAGTTACTTCGTCCATCATGATAAGGTCGGATGTATTTCTGATGCGATGGAGAGGGTCCGGTCCATAATTGCGGACATGCAAGAATGCTCTCATTAGAGAGATTCTACTAGATTCACCACCAGACGGCGTCACATCTACACCAATAATGGAGTCTAATCCTTTGGGCAAATTAGCAAGCCAATCACCCATACCCATCTCCGTTAAGAGATATACAATATCTCCATCAGGCACATACGGATTACCCAATGTGATATTATCTCTTAAAGAGACAAGATTAATCAGACAAGCCTGCTGATGTACATAGAATGTGCGGAAATCAGGCTGTCTGTCTGTCACCATCTCACCAGCAAAGTATTTGAATACCGATGACTTTCCCGTCCCTGACGCAGATGTGAATCTATACTTCTTTCCCTTGCGAATCACAAGGTTGTTGAAGATAAATGGCTTTTTCTTATTCTCGTCAGACTCATAATAGAATCTAACGTTTTGCAAAATCAATTTATCTGGGAATGCGGGTTTATCAGAATAAGCCTTGTCATCTCCTTTGAGCTCGGCCATTGAATTGAGTTCACCATCCAGCTCACTCTTTTCTTCAGCCATTCCTCTTAGCAGATACATCATTTGATATATACTGCCGAGATTGAAGCCCATGAATGTTGCCAAGGTCACGTCACCCATTTTGATGGCATTCCCCATGCACACGATTTCAGGGATTGTGCTTAACAACTCTACTCCGAAATTGTACAGTTGCTTTGCACAGTTTTGCATTGCAGGAGTTGCTTCATCCTGCACATCTTTCAACTTCTTTTGCGCCCATGCTTCTGCATTCATGTATTTAAGCATGGGGACTGACATAAACAATGCTGTTGATACTCCTCTTACCTCATTGCTCATTACAGATTTCTTCGAATCAAAATGGAACAAGAAGTCAGAATAGAGATTGAGGATGATTACCAACCCCATTACGAGCACCATGATGATAGCAGCATACAAAGATATCTTTGCAATGTGATATACCACAATTGCAAAAGGTATTACCGCTTTCACTAAATTGATGATATATGACTTGATGTCGGCTTTCATGACAGCAACACTGTTCACTAACCCACTGATGCGTTCTGGCGACAGCTTATTGATGTCTGATATCTTCGAATGCAAGGCAAGGTCGAAGACCTTGTTGAATTCGGAATTTATCGCATTCAATCTTGCAGCCTTTGCGAAGCTGTTAAGACCATAGATGCCGATTGCTGACAGCAGACATACCAGCATCAGCTTGTTCATGAACGCATCCATATTTTCCGTTAATGATGCATAAACAGCTGCGTTCATCTTATCAGTATACCCTCTAAAGAGAGCAAACCCAATACTGATGAGATACAATATTGGGATTGACACGGAGAGGAGTTTCTTAGACACCCTGTATCCCAGTGTCTTTTTTACATCTTCCTTGTTGATTTCGATTTTCTTCTTGCTCATGATAATTTCTCCTTTCAAATTAAAGCAGTAGGCTCCCCGAAGGGAGCCCTTTTTTGTTTATGAGATTGCGATTACGGTGAGTGGCGGTTCCATACCAGGAACTGTCACCTGAACAGCGGCTTCCCACTCTGATTCATGAATGACTGTGAGTCTGAAACCGTTTTCAATCATCTCGAGTGCACGAATCGGATGCATTTCAAGTTCATCATCCAGCAGCCATGTGAGCATTTTGTCATAAAGCTCGCTTGCGTCATATTTGCTGCGGTCAATATAACGCGTTTGCTTCTTAATGGGCTTCATGTCTTCGTCGAATCCGTCTTCCCATTTGAGGATTGTAACCTCTTCTGGTATGGATTTCAGCATCTCCATCAACTCTTCCATTATTGATTCACCTCCTCTGTGTAATACTGAATCCATGCATTCAGGAATTCCGCTCTGGTTTCCGGATTATTATATCCAGCGCCTTTACATCTGTGCCATTCCTGAAAGAATTCCGGTGAAATCATACAATGAACTGTCACTTCACTGTATGCATCGAGCGGTCTCTCTTTCATCTTCATGAGACTTTTATCCCAATTCTGGATAACCATATCTACATTGTAGAATGGTCTGTAATCCCAGAGACGAAGTTCATCATCATCAAGATGAACACCATGCTCCCAATGCTGTGTATCTGTCACTACACAGCGGACAATAGTGGCGGAATCAACTGGGAAATATTGTCCGTCATACCCAGTGATTTGTAAACGAATGCCTTTGTTTTCTGCCATGATTCATTTCCTCCTTTTATTTTATATGGCTTTGATACAAAGAAATCATCATGCTGTCACCATGACAATTTATACTTCACCCATATAATTCTTTGAATTATATGGGTTGACAAATAGACTTTCATCTATTGTCATATTAATGATATCTATATGAAAATTATAAAAAATAGAAATCCCCCGCATATGCGGGGGATAATGTCATATCATTCACTCATTCTGCCAGCGCTAATCGCATACCATTCTCTCAAGGAGATGTCGAATTCGCCAGTGACATAGTTGGTCATGCAAGAATAATGGAATGGCATAAAGCATTCTTTACCATAATCATCTACGATGAATACATCAAGCTGGTCACCATCAAAGTCAGCATTTAATCCAGCTAAGCATTCAATGGTAATGCTCATGGTATCATCATTATCATCCAACTTATATCTTCTGATTTTGCATAAGCAGATGGATGCAAGATTGTTTGTCGGTTCTCTCAGAATTACACACCAAGCACCTTTTCCAATAATCTCATCCATACAAGCCACAACCTCTGGCGCTGTTGTATACGTTTTCACATATAAGCATGCTTGTTCCAATGTCATGTTCAAACGATTCTTCAACATGTGTGCAATCTTGAACTGATATACGATAACCAACATGTTATACGGAAGGTCAACTTCATCAATATTCAAAGATGGGTCTAATGTGATAACTGCTCTGGAAGAGAATTGAAACGGTCCACCAACAATCTCACTACGGATAAACCCGGTCTTCTTATCCATTTCACTTTCGACCAGATAATCAACGGCTTCCAACCAATTGTTTTGCATACAATTAAGCGTATGCATAATCTGTAAATCCATCGTCATGAACTTTAACTGACAATTCAGTGAAACAATCTTTGCCAACCATCTATTGATAGTGGGATAGAACTTACTCTCAGATGTGGTATTGGTTGGTCTGAAGGCTGTACTATAGATTGGAATCTTACTGGTGAAGACATCATTCTTATTCTCCAACAGTCTAAGGATGTCATCGTGATGTGGCTTTGAATCACATGCTGTCAAGACTTCTTCGAAACGTTGATAGAATGCGTCATGTCCAATTCCTTTGAACTGATGTTTATTTTGCGGAATCTTTCTGATGATATTTGCAATATCATTGGTTGCCACACGACCACGTTTCTTGGTCTTTTGTTTCTTCTCAAACTCGACATCATTCTCATTATATTTGACATCATTATCTGCCTTATAATTACCGAGAATGAAGTTAATCATATTTTGTCCAATAGCTCGTTTTAGCAGGTGATAATAAGCTGGTGCAATTACACGATGTGGATAGATATCCACCCATCCAGTATAACGGAAGTTCAGAGAATGCAATGCAATCTCTGAACCACATAACGGACACTTTTGACCAACGATATCTTGACCAGTAAAAGCACCACAGTCACAACGAAATTCGTTATCTGTAAACTTGGATGAATTCACCAACATGCTCGGGTCAGTTGGTGAATACACATCCTCGTTTTCAATACGAAATCCATTATGGGTAATCATGTCCACATAGTATTCGGCTTCCAGACTCATACGTTTCAAAATCATATTAAATCCTCCTCACTTTCTTATGATAGAAACGACTCAAACAATGACACAATCATTTCCAGTAACATGACTGTCATATTACCAGAATCATATACCAATGGTGTATTCAGTAATGAAGGGTCATTGTGATTGACAATGGTATAGTTGGACAAGACACACTGAATAATCTTTTCCACATAGGTGTTGACATTCTTCTCGGACAGCAAATAATCTCTCAGATTGTTTAACTTCACATATTTCTTGACACCATTCAGGTCCTTCGCAGTCAAGGTTTTTGTGGAAGTGTTTGTTACTTTACCCATGAGAATGTTAATCAATGGATGATGAATTGTATCTTCTTCGCTTAAACCATAGATGTTCATGACCATATTGCGAACATATAGGAGTATGATATACTTCTGCTTCATGGTTAGTGTATCGATGTTTAAGGAAGAATGAAACTTATTATACAACACGGTCTGTACCAAAATGGTTGACAAATCATTCATTTGTACCAAATTCTCCAGATACCAATCGACACTAGAGATGTCGATTTCCAGAATGATTTGACCAATGATGATATTCAGGTCTTTGTGCATGCAACAGAATTCTCCGGGATTGAAAGACCTTAATACAGAAATGGGAGCATTTGCTCCAACATTATCTGCTAACAATTGAGAGATGTCTCCATCTACATTTACCAACGAATACCGCAATTGCATCTTGCGAGTATTGTTGGTATAATTGGCAACGATGGCTTTGATTAACCCAACACAACTGTATGATGGTCTCTTTTGTACAGGGTCCCATTCTGATGCAAATGTGAGCTTAATCAAACCATCACAAATCAATGCTTTTCGCATCAGATGTTGTGTGGTTGTTGGAGCAGTTACACCATCAATTGCTCTCATCTCATAAATGGCTTGATTGGATGTGATGGTCTGTAATACTCTTGTATTGGCATAGTTATACAGTAAGAGATACATGTTGGGATTTGTTTTGTTCATGATATGCGTGAATGCACGAGCAAACAACTCATACAAATCCTTTGGTACATTACCAGTTGACAGAATAAAGTGTTCCACATAGATATGCATAATCTTAATCATGAAGCTGACCTTATACATGTCATACGTGAATTCAACCGGGAATAATCCAACAACATCATCTCCGACATTATTTTCCTCCACCATTTTGTTAATCTTTTCAATTGTTCTATCAGGAAAGAGTGTATCATAGATATCCTCATAGAATTCATCGAACGTATTAATGGTATAAGTCTGGGAATCTGTTTTGTATTTTGCAATCAACATGCTTGTGAGCAAATCATTATCTTCATCATATAATGCGGTGAAGAAGTTAATTTGTTCACAAATCAAATTCTGAATGATAGGTCTTTTAGAACGAAGCTGGAATATTTGAATTGCCGGGTCATCAATGACATCAGGGAATAATGCTTCGAAGTTCACAATGATTTGTGCTCCAGAATAACGAATAATCACGTCTTCTGGTATCGGTTCCCAGTTAATGAATCTGGTCTTCTTGTACACTCTACCATCAGCACCTTTGGGGAATCCATTATACGGATATTCAGTTCCATGACGTAGATTGTACGTATATGTGGCTTCAGGGTCATATAAATAGAAAAGGGCTTTCTCGATTGCGTCGGGTTTCTTCGTGCTCATGTCATTTTTCTCCTCTCATATATTTAATCTCGATTGACGTTTGTGAGTCCTCCAGATAAGATACCAGTAAAGAAAACAAGCTTGTTTTGTTTACGCAGTGTCTCATCCACTCCTGTTAATAGTATATCTTTGACGTAAAGAAATTCATCGATAATTGTTAATACAAATGGAGCTTTTACCTCCGTACATAATTGAATGGAGTCTGGATTAGATGTGATAAACGTGCAATTGGGATTATGATTTAAGATATCTACAATATTCTCACTCTCATGTTTTAAACATGGAATATTGAAAGATGGCAAGTAAGATGTAATGGCATCAGACGGATGATTGGAATAAATCATCAGGTTCGATACACCTTGTTTGGCAGATTCTTGAAAGACTTTATATGCATAAATCATGTTTGGTTTTAACATGATTCGTGATTCCATTAATTCATAAACATTCAATTCAAAATCAAATGTTTCTTTAATCCATGCATTGATGTTATAATGTTCACGATTAAAATAGCTCAAAAGGATGTCCTCGTGGGACATCCTTTCAAACTTATCATTGATTTTGTTGTCTTTCAAGTATTCGACGATGTTGTATCCCATTAATGAGATGACATCTTCATATTGTATGATGAGTCCTGCCCGACCCATATTTGTCAAATCAACCATTAGAACGGGCTATCATCAGCATCGGAAGCAGCATCATTGCCAGTGAAAGCAACTCCAAATTCTTCCATATCCACACTGCCGAATGCAATCTTCTTATCAACAATCTTCAATTTATCCATGAGGATAGACCATGACGGATGATAGTTTTTATCCCCAGCAGGAATCGATTTCAGTGTGATAGTACGATTGCCAGTTTTCTGGTTTTCGATTGTAATGGTATACTGTGTGCCAGCACCTTTGAATGTAATCTTGGAACGACCACAATCAATTGCAAAGTTGCAGGTTTCAGGTGTGGTATCATTCATTGCCATCATCAGTGCACGCAGATTTTCCCCATTCAGATAAACAGTAGGAAGTTCACCACTCATCTTCTGTTCATATACGTTTGCTTTTGTGGATGGGTCTTTTCCAACTGCTGCAGTAATTCTAAGAGTTGCATAAGTGCCACCCTTATCAGAATTCCAAGTACCAACAGTCAGACGACCATCATCACCATATAAGTCCCTACCAACCTTGAAGTTTACTTTCTTCTTCGGTTCACCATTGTTGTTGTTCTGGTTATTAAAACCACCGTTGTTATTCATGAATGCCATAATAATTTCTCCTTTCGGCATATAAAATAGTATTTTCTTGTATGATTCAGAAATAACATATATTGTTTCTGAATTTCATAATTAATCTTCGTCATCCTCGTGAAGTTGGATGATATCGTTGACGGTAAAATGCATATTCGGTAAATCATTTTTCACAATACCAAAGGTATCGTGTAGAAAATCATCATTACTATATTCATATTCATCAAACCATTCCTTTTGAATCAGCCATTCTATCGAATGCTCTGATAATGCTTTGACCAAATCGAATAAAGCATCAATGTGCTTTTCCAAAGTGGTAAATCGACGAATGATGGTTGGTTCAATATTGAGCTTTTGTTTGATAGAATCGATGATATCAATCAAACTGCTCAAGATATTAGATGTGACAATCTTTTTGATTTCCGGAGCACTCGGTAAATCATCTGGAACCTCATGCTTCCTGTCTTCAATATCATCTACCATTTCTGATAGTTTATCCAATACAATGGATACATTGTTTCTCCATTGGACTGGAGCAATGAATATCCCATCGTCTTTCAATTGACGAAGATAGAAATCGAAGTCATATTCGATACCTGAATATTGCTCCAGCCAGGCAGTAATATCTTCCCACATATCATATCACCTCCTTTCAAAACTTTTATATTATAGGAATATCATACGACTCGGAATCATGCCACCCCGAGTATCGTTGATAACAACATCAAACAACCCGAGCAACTGTTTGAATGGAGATAATAACTTATCCACACAATAGTCTTCATCAATTGCTGGTTGTAACCAATCGGGAATCTCGTGATACGTTTCTGGAATTGACAATACTGGTTCTGTCTTATGCTTGGGATTATCAATACTTGCCAATTGTGCAATCCTTGCTAATTCGGGAATGTGGCTATTTTCTTCCAATAGCTTCCATGATAACGGAATAACGGTGACTCTATCCATCGGTAGGATTTCTTCCTCCGGGAACATGGTATTCCATATAAGCATTCCTTTCATGTGAGCTGGCAATGATTTATAAGCATTAATTGTCTTGACACTTTGGGCTTTGTGATAATGAGCATCCGTTTTCACAACTGCTTTCAATTTATCTCGTAAAGCATAATATTCATCCAATAGTGCAGATACGTTAATCTTATCCGCAGTTAACACATATTGGTCATGCAAACGTAACATAATTGGTTCTAAGAATTCTGCTGAGTCACGTTTCTTAAATGATAATCCAGTGACTGCTGTTTCATGGATATTACGTGGATTCCCTTCTTGTACAAAGCATGATGCAGAGTACATCTTCTTGGCAAACAATGACATTGCCAAGAATGCAAATTCATTCTTGAATACAAACTTTCTGCGATAATATTCATCCTGAATGCCACGATACATGACAATGTTTTCTGTCATCTGTGGAATAACGGCTTCAATGAATAAACGGAAGCCGAATGCAGATGCAATCAAACAAGAATCACGGTAAGATGATACATGTGCTTGAAACTCATCCAGATAGGATGCAAAGTGTACCATCAATGAGTCAGTATCTGTGACACATACAACATCACGGTGCATATTCCATGCACGAGTTTCGCAATCATTGGGAATGAATGGGTACACACAATTGTCCAATACAAACTGCTTACAATATTCCAAATCACTTAAGATTTCTTTTGGAGGCTTTACGCCATATCCAGATTCATCAATATTCTCTTGTGTGATGTTGTCTACATGCAAACGATGGCTCTTGAGATATGCCATAATAGAACCAACTCTACCATGTAGATATGCTTTTAGAACATGACGCAGATTATTTGCCAACATCAATTTTGTCTTCTGGGGATTGGTTAATGTCGCAACATACATTTTCAAATATTTGATATCTTGCAAGCTGATATTTGTTGTCATATCAATTAAATGACCAACAACTTCTTCATCCTTGTAAGAGTCTAGCACCATTAGTTGTCGATTTGAAGTATTTGTTGTTAACACTTTTCTGATGAAATCGTACAATTCATTGATTCCATTTAACTTTGCCCAACTGTCCTTGTTCCCAGATAAGAGCTCCAGACAACAAATTAACGTGGTTGTCATATTCTTGGCAGAACCCGTTGTAGCCGGTGGAATATACATGCTGTAAAAAGGTGAGAGTGGAGTACCACTTCCGCCATAGTCGGAATTCATGATTACCTTAATCTGTCCTTGTGCACAGTTTAAGTTTAGATACATGATACTTCCTTTTGGATGTTTGTACATCTCTCTCTTGGTATCTTTTCTGTCCTTCTGTAATGTTTCCAAGAACAATACAGTTGGTGATAGATATTCAGAGTGCTGTTTGAAGAATGTCCCATTTGATGAAATAATTGGTTTTCTTTCATCCATCCAATCAAATACATTTGTCATTGTGGTATCGAATGTTTCATGCCGAATATTATTGTCCATTTGAACTGGAATATCCTGGAAATGATTCTCAACCATATTTGACACGAGCTGTCTCAAACGAAGTGGGTCAACATTTGGATGTGTTTGTTGATACATCTCAACAATCATGGTTTCATATTGATTGACTATACCCATATGCCTAATCTCCTTTCAGTGAGGTGATCTTATGCCTTCTCAGGATTATAATGAATTGGAGAATCGTCCCGAAATTAATGGTGTAACATTAGAAGGTGACATGGAACTCGAAGACATTGGTATCGTCGAGTTAACACCTGAAATGGTTGCTGAATTATATCGGGAGACTTTCGGATTCATATTATAATAACATCGAGCCCCACGTATCTCGGTGTTCAACATAACAATATCTATATTTCAAATTGAAAATACAAGGAGTGATATATCATGCTTAACTTCCTAAGGCAAGAGATTGCCAAAAAAGAACAGGAAAGACAGAAAGCTTTCCATGCACAGGAAGATGCCCCCATTCAAGAAATGGATGAGGCCATTCTAGAATGTGCACATTTATTCAGTGAAATGGAAGAGTTAACAATTGTTGGTACAAATGCACAACGTGAACGTCCCGTAATCGACATTCCTATCGAGGATGATATCGAATTAGATCTGGTGGAAATGGATGTCAAGACCGGAAGAATTGTCGATATCCCTATGGATGTGCAAACCAGTGAAGCATTTGAACAAGAAAGAACCTATGATGACTTCTATCAAGAAGCAATGGCAAGAACGCCCATGTTCAACAGAGAAAGTCAGCAGTCCTATTTGAAACGTGTACAAGAAGTTGCAATGAAAGCATATGAAAAATATCATGCTTATATTGTACAAGAAGGATTGTTCGGAAATGATATGATGAGTGTTTCTGATGAACGTGTTCCTTCTAATGTCATGGTGGATCTTGGACCTCTTCATGAAGGTGGTTCTTCCAGACACTATGTTGCAAAACTTCCCGTTTATTTTGAAACCACACCAGATCACAAGATTTCAATGAATCAAATCCATGCACTCAGTGTCGCATCCAATTTGGAAGCTTTTGAACATATGGGTGAAGCACTCAGAGGATTGTTGATTCGTGATGGTTATCGCCGTGAACTATATCGTTCTGAGATTTGGGATATTGCAACTCCCAAAAGAGTAATTGTTCCAGCTGTCATGGATAAATTCGTTGTTGGTATTGAATTTGAAGTAGAAGGTATGCATCAGCCATATCCGGTCATGTGGAGTGTCGAAACCAGATTAGTTCGTCAATCCAAGGGTGGTAAGATTGAAAATAAGGAAGAACTCATGAAGAAGCTTGAAGGTTCTGAAAACAATACTTATCCGAATATCAAGGTTGCTAATAAAGACTTTAATGCCATGAATCTTGTTTGTAAAAAGGATTTCAAAGCCAAAGAAGAGAAAGCAATTAAAGAAGCATTTGATTTTACACCTAATCGTTGGCTTGGAAACTCTGCATTCTTCCAAGAAGCAATCGATTTCGGTGGTGGTGATCCTGCTGGAGATCCTCCTCCTCTTGGTGGTGATCCCAATGCAGCAGCTGGTGGTACAGACCCGGCCGCAGCTCCAGCCGGTGCTGATCCAATGGGTGGTACAGATCCAACTGCAGGTGCTGCTCCTGATCCGAATGCTGGAGCGGATCCCAATGCAGCCGGTGGAACATCTCCGGATGCATCGACAGCAACAACAAATGATATTTCACAACAGATTGCAGATAATGTTGCAAATGCAACAGCAGCAAACCAAGCTGCAGCCAGTCAGACAGATGTGATGAATCAAAATCCCACATTTGATCAGAATGTGGATGATACATTTGCTGGATTGGATGATGCAATGGGTGGAACAGATAATCCAGATATGGGAAATATGGACACACCAACATCTGATGCAAGTGGAATGGATCTTGGTAATACAGCTGATACAAGTACAACTCCCATAGATCCAACAGACCCAGCATCTTCCTTGGATGATATCGAAACCGATATTGATGATACTTCTTCCACATCTTCTTCAGATACAGATGGAAATACGGAAATGGGCAATATGGATATTGATAATATGTCCATGGATGATATGATTCAACAAGGTATTGAAAAGATTAAGACAATGCCAATGGGTCAGTTAAAAGAATTTCTGAATGATGGTAGTGGTGCTATTGGCACAACACCAACCGATAGTGGTGATGATCTGAGTGCTTTGGAATCTGCCGTAATGAGCGTAGATACAGATATTGAACCAGTTCTGGAATCCGTAACAGATGTGAAGAAACAGATTAATATTTGTGTCAGAAAAGTACTTGGTGATTTGAATGACAATAAAAAGAATCTAGCAGAGATTTTTGGTGCTACGAAAAAAGATGCAAAGCATTTGAATAAATCTATCGCAATGGCTGTAAAGTCCGCAGATGTTGATGATAAAGCCAAAAAAGAATTGGAGAATTTAAATCATGCATTGAATGAAATGGTATTGAAGTTAAATGACACTCCAATGAAAGAAGAAATTGAAGGAATTAAGGAAGCAATTCGAAACTTTACAAATGCAACAAGACGTGTTTCTAAAGTAATTCCTCTTGGAAGTCCTGTCATGGAACACGCAACTACTGAAGGAGGTGAATGATAATGCCTGATATCAAAGATTTGTTGGATGATATTATTAAGACAACTGATAAATCATTCGAAGATAAACACAAAGCACCCGAAGATGCATCTGAACATGAGAAGTTTGATAAAGTGAATTTTCGTGAGAAACTATCCCTCTATGTATTGAAGGATTTGATTTCCGCCATGATGCATGATGATACAAAAGATTTGGATGGTATGATTGACCAAACCATTATGCGACATATCAATACCAATTATGGTGGTTCTTGTTATGGTTACTTGAAATCCTCATGTGATAAACTGAAATCTCCGTTGATTGGAGATATCATCATGGAAATCAATAACAGATGTGATGAAGCAGAAGAAGAAGTTACACTGAATAAGAATCCCGATAAAGTTGTAAAGGAAGCTGCTTTGAAGACAAAGGAATTGTTGGATGGTTGTGAAAACTATGATGAATTCCGTCAACGTCTCATGAATAAGGTTTCTAAAGACATTGTGGATGATGTCACAAATGTTGTTGTGAATGGTAATGAAGCTCCCGTCTTTGATGACTTGGATGCATCTTTAAATAAGAAATCCAAGGAGAAAAAAGATAAAGACGAAAAGGAAGAGGAGAATGAGGAAGAAAAAGCCGAAGAAGATACACTCCCTGAAACACAGGATCAACAACCCGATCAAGCTTCTGAAACACCAAATGAAGAAGTCAAGAGTGAGTCTGTCATCCTGAAAATGAGTGAAGCAATCATTACCGAGTCCTACGTCAAGGAACATAGAAAAATGTCAACCGAAGAAGGACTGAACCGTGCTATTATCGAATATTGCATCGTGCAAATGGATGGTTTATTTAAACAGAATCCAAAGCAAGATGGTTTCGATAGATATTTGAAATGGTAAAAAAGAAAAAAATGATTTAATATTGAAATCAACTATCAGCAGAATCCCCCGGCATATGCCGGGGGATATTGTTCAGTCTTCTTCAGCCATTTCGGTAAGGGCATCGAACAGCCCTACCTTTTCATCAGCTGACATCTGATCCCATATGCGTTCCGGGTATGGGAGGTCAAGTCCAGCTGATTCAGCATCAGCATTGGCTTCGTCCATATAGGACTCCACCTTCTGTTGATACTGAGAAAACCACTTGTCGTGGTTATTTTCAAGCTCAAGGGCTTCGGCATCTCTGCCCTCATCTTCGAGCTCATCTACCTTCGCCATGATGGCGAAGGATTTCAACAGCACTGATTTTGCATTTTCTTCACCCAGTGCAGCGGTGAAGAGCTTCAGTTGTTTCTCCATGCATTTTTGCGCATGGAGATCCCCGAGCATATGCTCGGGGAGTTTGATTTCGAAATTTTCTTTCATGATAAGTTCCTCCTCTTATTTCAAGTTAGCATTAAATTTCATGAGTGCCATAAAATCGACACCCTTGAAATTCTTCATATACGCGGGACTTGTGCTAATTATTTTTACCAGCATTGTCCGATCATTATCAAAACAGCCTTTGTTAATAAGGTCGGAATTGATAGGATTATATTTTTTTGCCATCTTTTTGAGTTCATCCATTGAAAGATTATTTAATTTCGTGAAATGTGTCATAAGTATTCCTCCTTTAAGAGTGACTCCTTCGATCCGACTACAGTTGACTAGACTGCCTCATGACTGTCGGAGGAGTATAAATTAATAATTAATATGATATATTTCTATATCATATTAATTATATATAGATATAAAATTGAAATAATAGAATTTTTATTTTTATGAAAACATATATAATTAACACGTAGAAAGGAGGACGTAAATATGTCCAATATGTCAATTGAAGAAGCAAAAGCTTTAATGAAACCCGAAGCAATGCAACACCTGAAACAAGTCATCTCCACACAGGAGAAGATTGATATGTCCAAGAAGGTGAACGGTGACCCAATCATGGTTGCCTTATGCAGAGCTATCAACGAGAACATCATCAATATCGATTCCTTGTCCACTCCAATCGTGAAGATGTTGAACTCGTCCACCAACACGGTATCTCAGTCCAAGCTTGGAGAGATACTCACACAGATTCGCAAAACACAGCCAAAGATGGTTTGTCGCATCAAGTTGTGTAAAGCGGATTTATCGGAGATTGTCAACAGCTGGGTGTTCACATCCGTTGAAGATTGCAAGTTCAATGAGATGTTTGAATTCGTGGTTACGACATTCGACATTACACCACAAATGGTTCGTGAACGTATGTCCAAATTGCTGAAACCTACAATAGCAAATAACATTGGACAATTCGTGGTCAAGTATGAAATGTCCACACATAAAGACGAACTTGTGGTATCTATCACAACGATTGCCAGATTGGCAAATATCGTTGACCACACAATCAAAGTGGAATTCAAAGAAGAATAATGTACGGGGGCATATGCCCCCGTACCATCTTCATTTATTATGTTATTCCATCCCAAGAAATTTCTTGTATGCAATCACAAATTCATCCAATGAATCTTCATCAAATGCAGTTAACATATCCAAATCATCATTCGTAATGGGATGATGTTTAAAATGATAACAGTGTGCCTTTTTTAAGATACGTTCATTTTGTTCCTTTGACAGTCTGGGATTAAACAACACATGGTTTGGTTCAAACTGCCCACCGAATACATCTTCCATTGTGACAAATGTTAGTTTGTCTTTATAAGATGGAATATTTTTACTAAACTCACCGGGAGTTTCTGTTTCTGTATTAAATGCTTTATTTGGTACAACGGGGAATGAGTATGTGGATTTTTTCCATATATTTCGAACAGGTTTATTGGTGAAGATTGACATCTTTTTTCATCTCCTTTCTATTACAATCACGATGGTCGACTGATTTGTAACCCTTTGCATCCGGATATGGGATTCGTTCACGAGGATTACAATCTTCACAACGTTCGCCTGGGTCTAAAGAAGCTCCACAGGTAGGGCATGTCCAATAATACGTTCTTTTCATAACAAATTTTCCTTTCTTATCTTAAATAAATTTATAAGGAGTGATATATCATGGCTGTAGATTTCAATTCCAGACCAAGTTATTTACCCACACAACAAAGATTCCGGTTACCATCGGACAATTCAGATATTTCCATTTTTTTGTTGTCTGACTCATATGAGTATGACTTAGAAATGATTAAAATGTTCCCACAACCAAAGATGAACTATAAGAATTTGTTGATACCATGTCGTTTTGTTGACACAATTGGTGGTAGACCTGTTCGTTATATTCTAACACAAAATGAATATAATAAAAAGATTGTCTATGCACAAAACCAGAAGATGATACCAAATCTCATTGCAATTAGGTTTCCTTATGAGAAAACATATAAAGAGAATTTGTATATTCCATTATCAGAGTTAATGAGTAAGATATCTCCATCATTAAAACAAATGGCACCAAATGTAATTCAAGATCAAATCTTTATGTTATTTGGTTTGATGGCAAATAAACTAAATTTCTCCAAAAAGAAAGTATTGTGGATTGATACACGCAGATTCCGTATCTATAAGAATCCAACAATGGAGACATTCAGAACAGACTTGGTGAATGCATTATTAACAGCATATGCACTTTCTCCAAAGGAGAAAATTAAAAAGGCATCATGGACCATTATTTTCCATTCTAGTGATGAAGATTATAAATTTGATTTGTCTGCATGGGAAGACCGTGATCGCATGCGTCTTCGTCAAATGTTAAATAAGATCGGTGTGGAATTTGTTGGTACTCCCGGTGTGTCTTCTCCAGAGTCCAGACAAGCGGCTGCTTCGTTAGATGAAATCAAACAAGATGCAGAAGAAGCAAAAGAAGCGGATAAAGAGAAAGATCGTATGATGGATCAATTGGATGAGGAAGAATCCATCGAAGAAAAACCAAAGGATGATGGTATCCGCATCAATCAATTAGATGAGAACTTACAAAGATTACAAGATACACATCGAAATTCCATTCGTGATATTCGTTCTACGATTAACAATCTCTTTGATCAATATGGGAATGATGAACAACCACAAGCCCAAGATGACTTTGTAAAACGAAATAAACAGCAATTATATGATGCAAAAGCATTTGCCATTAATGCCGATTTACAACAACGCATCAATCCCAATCAACAAATCAATCCACAACAAACACAAAAGCTTCGTGATGATTTGTCACAGCTTGGTGATTCTCCCGTAGAAAAGGAATTAATCAATCAAGCGGCACAGAAAATTGACGCGGCTCCAGCGAATAACAAAGATGTGATGAATACCACCACCAGTCCCCGTGAAGAGAAATTACGTCAAGAAATGGGTAATCTGAAATTGAATAATGTCACATTCAATAAGTTGGTGCAAGTGGATGATGTACCAAAACCCGCACCGTATCGTCCATTAAAAACAACCACAACGAGTGTTGCAAAACGTGGTACACAATTTTCACGTGTTACCAAGGAATATGAATCCAAGTTGATGGATCGTGATATTGTTGCCACACTCATGGGATTGTCTAAACCAGCCGATGGTTTCTTTGTCACAAATGTGGATATCCAAGATAAATCCAATGCAGTTTCCATGATCAATGACTGGAAGATTACATTAAAAAGCAAAGAAAGTGGATTGCAGAATATCATTCATATCTTCATTCCTAAGATGTTTAATGGTCGTTTCTTTGTGAATGGCACATGGTATACCATTGACAAACAAGACTTTCCGATCCCAGTATTAAAGATTAATCCGAAGACTGCCATTATTACAAGCAATTACAATAAGATTACATTGGCTCGATATGATACCAAATCATTGGTTGACTTAACGGCTTTACGTAAATTGGCAGAAAAACAATTGAAGCCGGATGGCACGAACAAGTATGTGAAATTAGGTTCCAACATCAATTCCAATATGAAATATGTATCCACCATCGAATATGATGAGTTTGCAAAAATGTGGTATTCTTTCACCATTCCAGAAGCAAATGCAGAATTCTGTTTCAATAGAAATGATTGTTTGAAGAAATGGCAATTCGTTACTGTAAATCAAGATGAATTCTGTTGTGGTATGATTGGACAGACTCCAGTTGTTGTTAATACAGAAACTTCCAAGACCAGACAAGACAAAACAATCGTACAAACAATCGTTGATTTATTGCCAGATGCATTACAATCCGAATTCTACAAAACAAAGCCAGGTAAGACAAGTATGTATGCTACCATTAAGATTGGTGGTACAGTCCCAATGGGTGTTGCAATTGCTGCGTGGGAAGGTATCTCTTCATTATTAAAACAATCTGGTGTGGAATATCGGATTGTCGAACCACGATTCAAGGATCCCAATTACATTGTATATCCATTCAAAGATAAATCTATCGCCATTCGAAATACCATTTATGGACAATTGGTATTCAATGGATTCTATCGTTTAAATACCAAAGCATATAACTTTGCCGATTTTGATATTCCAATCATGGAATCGAATTCGATTTATGTCGATTTATTCAACCAACATTTCTTCTCTCAATATTCACAATTAACAACGTTCATTACGTATTATAATTTCTTCATGGATGCAATCACTGCAGATGTTTGTCATCATTATAATATGCCGGATACATTGTGTGGATTATTATTGTATGCAACACATCTATTATGCGATAATACTTACACGAGCGAATTTAATTCCTCATTATATCGCATTCGTTGTTCGGAAATTATTCCTGCAATGATACATTATCATTTGGCGGTAGAAATGTCTAAGTACAACAATAAGGTTGGTTCTCGTTCACGTAAATCCAAATTTCAATTCAATCCAAACTGTATCATTGGAGAATTAACCAATTTGGAAACATGCAACCAAATTTCTGCATTGAATCCGGTAATCGAACTGCATGCTCGTGAAGTTATTTCCACAAAAGGATTCCGTGGTATTAACAACACACGTTCTTACAGTAAAGCGAGAAGAAGTTATAATGACTCCATGATTGGTAAGATTGCCATGGCTTCACCAAACTCTGCTAATGTTGGTATGCAACGACAATTAACCGCTGACCCTAAGATTGAATCTGTTCGTGGTTATACGTCCACAAATTCTGTAGAAGATACGGAATTTGATGATTTACAATTATCTTCCTTTTCTGAATTATTAACACCTGGAACAGTATCTCGAGATGATGCGATTCGTATTGCCATGGCTTGTTCACAGTCTGGGCATATCGTATCCACAGCTGGTGCCGAACCAGCACTAATTTCAAATGGGGTTGATGAAATTACACCTGCATATTTAACAGAGGAATTCTCAGTCATGGCAGAAGATGATGGTAAAGTATTGGAGATTGCAGATGGATACATGATCGTCCAATATAAGAACCAAGAGAAACAAGCAGTTCCTGTGGGAGACAAGATGGGATTCAACTCTGGTTCTGGCTTCTATGTGAATAACAAACTGGTTCCAAATTTCCAACCCGGTGAATCATTTAAAAAGAATGACATTCTGGCATATCATGAAAAATACTTTACAAAAGATTCCATGGGACAAGTTCGTATGAATGTTGGTCCAATTGGTAAAGTCGCATTCTATGGTAACTATTTCACATATGAAGATGCCGGTGCGATGACAACAAGACTGTCCAAAAAAATGTCAACAACTGTTATCATGAAAGAAATCATCAAATTAGATGCGACAGAAGATGTGGATAAGATTGTACAAGTCGGTGATGAAATTGAAGTCGGAGATCCATTATTAACATTTGGCTTGGGTAATGTCGGTGATAAATCTGTCGACAACTTCTTGAAAGCATTTGGAGCAACTGCAGAAGATGATTCCTTTAAACGAATCAAAAAAGCAGAGAACGCAGGTAAGGTTGTAGATGTGCGTATCTACACAAATAAGAGTTTGGATAAATTATCTCCATCTCTGTTTAAAATTGTATCTGAACACTTTAAACAAAATCGTGCAAAGCGTAAGATCTTGGATAAGTATGATGGCACAAGTACTGTTTACAAATTGGGAACGCTGTATGATCGTCCAACTGAACCATTGAAAACACCTTCCATCAAGGGTATCTATTGCGATGTCTTAGTGGAGATCTATATCTCACATGATGATGAAGTATCTGTTGGAGATAAGATCGCAGACTATTCCGCATGTAAACAAGTTATCTCAGAAATCATTCCTGATGGATTGGAACCATATTCTGAATTCCGTCCGGACGAACCAATCGACTTGTTCCAGGCACCAACGTCCGTGTTAAAACGTATGGTACCATCACTTGTGGTAAATGCTGCTGGTAACAAATGTTTGATTGAGCTCAAAAGGACTTGTAAGAAAATATGGGAAGAATAATAGAAATGGGGGCTAATAGCCCCCATTCACGAATCTGTAACTTTTATTGTAGGAGATGATTAAACTTGTTGATTATGTTATTTATGTTACAATGTAGAATATATAATTATTATGCACATATAATTCACATGATAAAATAAATAAAGAAGGTGAATTATATGTCAACAATCTATGTCAGTAGGAAGTTTCAAATATTTCCAAACGAACAACAAAAGAAGATTATCAATGATACATTCGGATGTTGTAGATTTATGTGGAATAAACTTCTCGAGAAACTTTCACAAACATTCTTCGATAAAGAAGTATCAGCTACAATAGTTAACTGCTGTGATATCATATCAGAACATCCATTCTTGAATAAATCTAATAAGGACCTCATCATTGACAGACATGCTATGAATAATGAAAAGATGTTTCTTAAACAAGCATACAATCGTATGTGGGACATCTATCGAAAGAATAAAAACATTTGGAAATTTAGAAAGGATGGTAAACCAGTCGGATTTCCCAGATTTAAGAAAAAAACAAGTAAACAAAGTTATGTTGACTATCATGGTGAGAATATTCGCATAAACTGGGATAATAAATCAATAAAGATTCCAGTTATAGGCTGGACTAAATTCTCTCATAGAGAAAAACAACATCCCGAACATTGGATACTTGGGCATATCACTATTTCTAAATCTTCCTCTTGTAAATATTATATTTCAATATGTTATCATTATGAAGATGATAGAGAAGGGATATCTGGTAAATGCTTCATCTTAAATCCAAATAATGAATTAAATATACTTGGTTTAGATTATTCATCTAAATCATTATATGTTGATTCCAATGGCAATTCTGCTGGGTATCCCAGATACTACAGAAAAGCAGAAAAACGTTTAAGAATACTTAATAAGAAATTAAGTAGACAAACTCTTCATGGAAAAAATTGGGATAAAACTAGAGTTAAATCATCTAAACTTCATGAGCATATTTCCAATCAAAGATATGACTTCTTACACAAACTGAGTAGTTCAATAACCAAGAACTACGATGTGATTGGCGTTGAAGATATCAATATGCAAAATATTGGAAGATCTCTCAAGTTAGGCAAATCGACATATGATAATGCATTTGGAATATTCAGAACCATGTTAGAATATAAGCAATTGCGACAACCATTCCATATTGTCATTAGAGCAGATATGTGGTTTTGTTCATCTAAAATGTGTCATAGATGTGGATATGTTAAGAAAGATTTACAACTCAAAGACAGAGTTTATCAATGTCCTTCATGTGGATTAACAATTGATAGAGACTGGAATGCTGCTATCAATCTACGTAATGAAGCATTAAGACAAGTGAATTCTTGGAGTATAAGAAAATTCACAATCAAGGACATTCAAGTGTCGTAAAATAATATAGAAAGTAGGTTATCCTGACTTACTTGATTTGTGAATATAAACAGCCCAGACGACACTGGGTATGAGCTTACTGTCTGAATACAATAGTATTCTTGGGTAAGAAACAATATGTCAGATGATGATATGAAAATAAATTACAACGACTGGTTTTATGAGTTTCACAAATACTTTACAGCATATGATACCAGTTGGGTAGATATCGGAAATCGTTATAAACGTTTACAAGAAACCCATTCTGAATTATTACAACAACAACCATTTGGAATTATGGGTAACAAATATGGATTTGAAAAACTAATGGAGTTATTGTCCAAATCCAATTATAGTTTTAAAGATGTGGATGATGCTATGGTAAAAACGTATGAACAAACATTACGTAGAGCCATGGGTAAGATGTTGGTGAATACACACGCTGTATTGTATCATGCTGATAATCTGAGTGATAAAAGCATTCATATGGAACGTGGATCTTCTTATTATATTGCAGATGTTCCATATGATCAATTACACTTTGGAGAACGTGATGAATTCATTCGTCAAAAGTTAAACAAGATGCATGATTCTGTAAATCGGCAATACATTCACGTGTCGGAATTCACTACGAATGCATATACGAAACTATTGGATTTCTCACTGCTGTGTACCATCAATGGCAAAATCTGTAATGAATTCTATGTGGGATTCAATGATTATGGATTCCGTTTTAAGTTTGCATATGGTGGTTTGGGCAATGCGGAAGTCATCATTTATAAACTCGATCAAACAGATGTGACAGTAATGCAACTTTCCCCATCTGACATTAACGGAACTTATCTCAAGTTTGACACCGGTAAAATATCTGATGTATCCCAGAACTGCATTGTTGATATTTATATGGATGATTATGTCAAGCAAGTACAAGTTGTTCCAAACTTTGGTACAATTGATGAGAAAGGTGTGTTATGTATTCCTCATTTACAGATTGCTGTATTACAAATGTTGGAACGTTATCAACCCACCAGCTTGACAATGATGATTTATCACACAAAATTCTTACATGAAATCAATGGCATTTTTCCCGCATTAAATTATATGAATTTCACACACAATCGTCCTGTTTATACGGATCTAAATAATCCTGTTGTGAATTTGGATGGAAATCCCATCGTTGCTTCCACACAGGATGACACACCCTTCTATGATCCACCCATCTGTACACCTCCAATCTGTATTGATCGAACATATGATTTACAGTTTGATGTATTGGTAAAATGTGTCAATCTGTATCAGTATATGGAAACACACCGTCAAACTATTTCCAAAATAACAGAAGCATTGTTGATGAAGAGTTTTAAAACATATGAACAGTTCAAAACGAAAGTGATTACACCATTACGGAATATATACCGGTCTTTATATCCATATTATACGGCATATGTGAAAGGTGCATTATTGACAAATCTGGTTTCTTCGGAATTGGTATCGGAATTCTCGGATTTCATGGAATCCATTGATCAATTAACATTCTATTCAGAGGATGATTGGGATAATAAATACGATTATCGAGAGTTGATTCATCCTGCATTCTATGAAGAAGCATACCAGGCATTTGTGGAAAGATTGTCAGATCCATATCGTGGTTGCAAATCATTACAAGTATTCAATAACATGCAAGCTGATATTGATAATTTCTTATTAGAGCAGACATCTCCAAATCGATTCAATCGACCAATCACAGAACAGTGTTTTATTTCATTGGCATATTCCAAAGATGACCAAGCATGGGTATTTGCATATCCCAATATCAAACGTTTCAAAGGAATCGAGAATACCTTCTATATCAATAATAATCTATATGAAGATGACATGTTCAAATTCTTCGTGTTATATACTGATACCTTCTATCCAAGTGCACAAGAAATTGATGATACATTTACATTGACAGATGTATTGGATTATGATACCTTTATCACAGAGACAGAACGTTATCTTGGCTTTATCAGATATTGGGATGTCGAAAATCAATTGATGAAATTGTCGAAGATCTTATATGGAACATATTCGGATGAAACAGTTGTGCAAGTCATGTCTGACATGTTACGTGGTAAGATTGATACGAAGGATTTGGTTCACACGGACTGGTCTCAGATACAATATGATCGTGCGAATATCACATCCGACCAGATTCATCAGTATACAGAATCTTCCGAAAGAGCACCGTTTGCATTGAACTATCTGTTCTACACACTTTCTATATTGAATGATGGTGATGATAATTCACAAGCGATGTTCTATCATATTTTAACAAATGACAAGTTTGATGAAAGATATTTGGATTATAATATTGCAAAAGCATTTGAAAATCAACCAATGATTCCCGTGAACTTTTCTCAATTCTATACCTCATTTGCAGTTAATACAACAACATCCAATATATTGAATGACGGGAACTCCCATTTGTATTATGGGATTCCAGGTATTTTTAAAGGAACCACACGTTTGGACAATGATGCATATGCTTACACATTTGGAGATTATGGACAAACAGACACAAAGTATATGTTAATTGACAACATGGCAATTGATCAAGAACATTGGTTGATGGGGACTTCAATTGGATTGCAAGTATATTATTACGACATGCAATTGGCTAAGTTGTGTACAAAATATTTGAATTGTGTTCGTGATCTCATCAGTTATTTGGAAACGAATTACAAGACTGGTGTAAACCACACATTTGTCATAGAATCTTCCAAAGAAGCATTGGAAAAGATTTATGATGAATTGGTGAAATTCCGAACTACCGCATCGGATAAACCACATCATTACACAGAGCTTACATTAAATCATTTGATTGATCATGAGCCATTTTTGAAACATGGAACTACGAATGGTATTTTGGACAAGTTGTTGAATATGTATTTACAATTGCAATCTGATAATAAATGGGATTTTGGTACAACAAGGATATGGACAAATCCGCTTTCCATTACACGTGACACATATCAAAACTTGTATCGGAGTATTGATTGGTGGTTGAAGTGTTTGAAGCATATGTATTATCGATATGGATTTAAAACAAATACCATTCGTCGTGTTCGGAATCTGTATTTATATTTCAAGAAATTCCACAAGCAACAAAACATTTATCAATTCAAACAATTACATTTGTATCTTGATCACGGGTATTTTTACAATCATGATTCCATTGCAAATGCCGTTTCTGATTTGGATGACACGGATAAATCACCGGCACGTACAACATTTAAAAATCAACCATCCACAATGTATAAAAACTTGGATGATTTCCGTGATGGATTATTAAATAATATAAACGATTTTGATGTTTATCAAGATATCTTAACATCCATTGAAGATGCAAAAAATAATTACATTGCAAACATGGAAGAATATGTAAATGATGCCATGGAAAATTATGTATTCGACATGTATGTGATTGATGAAATTCAAGAATATGACAGTACCGTACCAGATGATCGAGATATCACAGTCTCACCATGGAATGAACAACCTTCATACATGATGGTCACGTTAACGAGTTCTCCAGATGATAATCATCTGTATCCACCATTGTACAAGCCAACCATGTCAAGTACAAAGAATTTATATTTTAATGTCGCATCCCAATATGTTGATGGGAAATACGTTGTGAAAAGACATGGTGGAATCCGTAAGAATTGTGAATATGTATTCTTTAATGGAAATACATTGGAAGATTTGACATTCTCATTCTATCGAAAAGATGGAACCATGATTGCAGATCGTTCTGGTCGTATCACATTCCGTAGAATCAGTAATTCTGCACAATTATTACAATCGATGGAGATGTTGTATCATACCACAAATACACATGTGGATTTGCAAAACATCCATGAAGATATGCATGTGAATGAAGATGGATGTACAGTTGTATCCAAAGTAAATGGTTCTAATTATGAGATGTTATATGGTAATCGGTATCAACAATTACAGCATACTTCAGAAATGATTCTACAAAAGAGAACCATGTTACCGGGATCCATTGATCGCATCTATTTATCAAATCAAGATATCAATCGATTCATTCTCAGTGATGTTGGCAGCTGTCCAACAACAGAATTATTTTTCAAACCATCACAAATTATACATCCGGAGATCACGATCACGAATAATGCAACAACTGGTCAAGATATAGAATCTATTGGTGGTAAATACTTTGAAAATCAAAAGATTTATATCACAACAAATGATGATTTACATTATACTTTCCCAGCTTATATCACAGCAATTGATCATTCCCAATCTCGTGGATTCGTGGAAGCACGGGTAGATCACCGTCATGCAAAATGGATTTCCATGACAGATCCCACATTGATTCATCGGTATCTTACAACTGATATCTCATGTACAGTATTGGATGATAACATTTCCAACTTCTTAGATGAATTTTCCAATTCAGATTACAAGATGTACTATAATCCATCGTATGATCCAGAATTAGAATTCTACGATGAAGATTATCCCGATATGTTATCAGTACCTGGGGACCCTGTGTATGTTTACACACATGGGGATTATGTATATACTCGTGTGAATGGCATGTTCCATAACATCATTCCAAATCCATATCCAGATGAAGCACATAAACATTATCGTTTTCATTTTATGGGATGGAATTGTTGGCATCATTACGAGAATGAATTGCCACATATGTGTGTAAAGTTAATGAATGTAAATCGTTCTTTATTAACAGATCCAGAATTGTATCCGATTTTAAGAGATGAACCAAATGATCATAATGTAATCAATTTGGAAAAACTCACATATCAAAAATTGATGGAGAAGTTAGAATCGAAGATTGCAATGGAAAAAGATACGTTACAAGAGTTGCACACACAACTGGTTCAGACATCCACGGTAAGTAAACGTATCAAATTACAACGTCAAATTGAACAATCGGAATTGGATATAAAATCCATGGAAGATAAGGTTTCCAAATTAGCATCCTATTTGGATGAACCAGAGCATGCGACAACGTGGTATAATGTCACATCATATGAAGCTGCACAAACCTATATGACAAATGATCGAACCAGACTTCCCAGAACATATGAGTTCGATGTACGTGACATTCCCATGTCCAGTAAATTGGAAGTGTTGTTGTATAATTGGGATAAAAAGGAATGGATTAAACCATCATCGTATACTGTCAAGACAGTTGCGACTGACACATACACCTATACCAATTTTGATGACACGGATGTATATGATGCTTATCGTGTACGCACGTTCAATCGTGTATATATCGAAGGTATCAACAATGAAGAGTTCCCTGAAGCAGACAGAATCTTCATTTATTTCGCATATCAAACGGCAGATGTATTTGATGAAATCACGTTGCATGATAAAACATGCAATGTTCGTTTCAAACCGATTCTGTCAACAAACAACAATATTCCAGATAATCCGGATGAAATCAAAACAGATGTGTATGATAAGTTATGTATCAGAAAGCATTTGGATTTGGAAGAATACTATCATTATGATGCAACTGGGACATTGGAAGCACACTCATCCAAAGAAAATTGGGAAGCTTATTTCCATGATATCAAACCAGATTTAAATGATGCAGAGACTGCAATGGTATTTAAAATCAAACGGAACAGCTTGCCACATCGAGGAGATCGACCATATACACCAAAACCAAGATTCTGTCATATGGATGTATATCTCAATGATTATGGCAGTGATGGAATCACAATCCATGAAACAGCAAAAGAATATCATGTATTGGTAAAGAATCCATTGATTGATACACACACGCCAATGCCATTGTATCAAAACACATATGTTGCAACAATCATACAGCCAATTGACAATTTCTTATCTGGTGAGGATATCAAGTTGATTTGTATCGACAATCAAAAATCTCAATATGATGGGAATGTATCATCCATCATATTCCATGGAATTGCCGATGTGGATGAAAATCAGAATCAAATCATCAGAATTATCGATTCAAATGTAGACTTGGATCACAATAATTCATATACATGTACAGTGTTACATGATTCCGATTATGGTTGCATCGGTGGTCTCATCAATATTGATGTATCAAAGGAACTGATCACACCAAATTACACAACAAACGATGATTCATGGATTGAGATACCATCGGAATATGTATTGTATATGGAAATTCCAGATGAATTCGTTCTGATTCCGGATCATCCATATTCGTCACCATGTACATGTGACATCAATATCTCGGTAACATACAAAAAAGCATCCGATGATCAGATTACAAATGATGGCACATATATGATGAATCCTTTCGAGTATTACTGTGATGCAATTAACAAACTTCGTTATCCCATCTCCAATATTCGTCATGAGCAATATGATAAGCGATTAACATATCATGGTGGAGGTCCATATTTATCGGGAACCGATCGAGAATACAGGCAAGTGGTTCGTTCTAATCATCTGCATGTATGTAGATATTGTTGTTACAATATTCCCAAGAATGGATTCATTGATGTAACCGGATATATTCCAACACCTCTGTCCAGACGAAGATATGAATTCTGGGTAAACGGTCGTCAGCTCAAAGGTGTTGAGAATCTGATTATCTTATCACCAACATCTTTCCAATTAATCAATTTGGTTTCTTTAAAGAATTTTGAATTGATCGAATTGGTAGATGATGTAAATGACACACTTTTATCAAATAAGAATAGTGTTTATATTGACTTGGAAGGGAATGTATACGCATCCTATCAACAAGCCTTCTTATCTAATCATGAATTAATCGGACAAGACATGCGATATGCATTTTATGGATATCCTAATCATACAAATCTTCAAGACATTAGTATGGGTTTCATTACAAATCCGAATAATGTAGATGTAGAACCAAATATCATGGATACTTGGAATAACGGATATCTGAATGAGGATGAGTATGACGATTATAATGAATATTATAATATCCCCAAAATCAATGGTGTTTCAATTTATCATCCTACGTCAGATGATTTAGGCATGAGAGAAATTCCAAATTATCAGATTCTTCCCTATTTTGATCAAGCATGGAAAAAAGAAATTTTAACAAATCCATTATTCCCCATGACACATTTTGATGGAAGTATGACAACAAACCAATTGTATGTATTACTTCACATCACCGAAAGCCTTGACAAGTTTACGATTCATACAACGGGGACATATACTAAGTTCTTCACACTATATGTTTCCAAGAGTCAGACAGCTTCTATTGCAGATGTAAACAATACAATTCAAATCATTCCATTTATTCATGTCGGAACAAGAGTGATCTTAGACAAAGATGTTCGTGGATATTGGATTCATGCAACTGTGGAAAATTATATACCACAAAAAATACAATAACAGAGCAAGAAAAACGGCTCTCTATATCCAGTCTCTGAGAGCCGTTTTCTTTGGTTATTGATCACAGTCCTTTCGCTGCTCTCAACAACCACTTTTGTCTATGGCTGTATTCACCTTCCGGAATACCAGCCATAAACATTCTCGTTTTCGGATCGTATTTATACAATGACAGAAGGGCATTTTTATATATTTTTAATGCCTGTTCGTTGCCATGACGTTTCGCCAAAACGTTCACAGCAAACGTATCTGCAACACACTCATCGCTTGTGTTGTAGATGATGTGTCCGATCTCGTGCAGTAACACGAGATCGAGAGCAAAAAGAGTGAACCCGATGAAATCTTCCTTCACGAGAAAGACTTCTCTTGTTTGCCGGTAACACCATGCTACCGTGAGTTTTTCTCCTGCGTGCTCTCTTGTTTTTGGATGCTTGTTTATATCATCCCTTGAGATGATATAAATAGTAATGCCATGTTCTTTCGCTAATTTAATTGTGCGAGAATCGAGATTATTTTGAAATTTCATATGAATATCCTCCTTTCAAATTATTATTTATTGATTCATATGATAATATCATATTAATTATATATAGATATAAGATCAAAATAATAGAAATACGTTCGGGGCCCATATGGGCCCCGCATCACAAAATAAGAAAGGAGAAAAAATATGCACAAAGTACATCACACAGATCCTTGCCTCATCTATGTAATGTCAATATGCAAAGTTATGAATAAGAATATGAAACCCTGTTATCGAATATGACTGTCCGTTTCACATTCGACTAATACATTGTCGGTAGTATACAAAAATAAATAAAAAAATATACAAGAAAAACACACCCCGAATGGAAGGGTGTGTTTTCTCCCATTAATCTGCCAGTTCCCGAAGGAACTTGATAATCGGGTAGTGGTAATACTCGTCGGACTGCTGATAGGCTTCCGCCATTTCAGCGCAGTAATCCGATGGAATATACCAACTGCCGTTGAGCTCACGCTCCTCGGCAAACGGATGTGACTGCATGTATGCCTTGACAAAGGCAACTGCAGTTGCCGTGTCCTCTTCGTCGAGCTCGTACTGTGCCCTGTAGCTCAGTGCTTCGACGAAGGCCATACTGATCTCTCTTTCAGGAGACCAGTATTCCGCATTACGGAAGTCCACATAACTTCCACCAAAATTGATAGATAACATCATAATCAATTCCTCCTTTCAAATTATTTTGATCTTGCGATCATTGAATTGATTATTGTTTATCATATTAATTATATATAGATAGAAAATCAAAATAAATACAAAAAATATACACGTTCCACACCCCCAATTGGGGGTGTGTAATTGTGCATTTTTAGAGGAGGTAAACTTTATGAACTAGGGACATTGTATAATGTCCCATCACCCGCATCCGCAGAGCAAGCCCAAATCTGCGAATTATTCATTTGTTCGGATTGGCATTCTTCATTGCTTGCAAGATGCTTTGTTCCATTTGTACCGCACGAGCATCTTTGGTTTTCACCATATTGGACTGATACAACATCTGTTGCTGTTGATTCTGATTACTCGAATACTTCAAGTCATTCAGGAATCCATCAATATCAGACTGTAAAGAGTGATTCAGGTTGCCTTCATTTGCTGCATTCAAATCATCCAATAAATCACCAGTCGTATATTGTTTACCATGAATGATATCATAATATTCAGAACCAGCACCATCTTTCATCCAATCGAATTCGACAGGAGCTCTCTTTTCTTCCATCTTATTTTGATGGAACCAGTTGTTGGAAGGTAATGCAAATCGAGAGAATGTTCCATTTGCCACCTTGATAACGGTAGATATCGGAGTATCCATACCACGTTGATGTGCAGCATACATCTGATTCCATTCATTCTCACCTGTGATGGCAACCTCATACCGCTGTGCTTCCACGGGTAATTTCTTCTTTTTCTTCTTAGATTCATCATCCTTGGTAATCACAGTCGCAGTACCATTGATGATGGCTTTCAATGTTGCTGGGTCATCAATAATGGTTGTCCAGTTCAGATATAATTTCGGAAGCTGACAATATTCAAACTTAATATTTCCTTTATTAAATTCTTTGACCGCTTCCTCATATGTCATCCATGGGTAATCATGTTTTAATGAATATTGGATTGCTTCCATGATAATCTTAACCGCATTGACATAATCCGGCTGGTTATAATAACACTTCTGCAATCTATCCAACTTCTGGAAGATTTCCTTCTTTTCCTCATCACCATATAATTCTTCATCTGTCTTGTGATAAGATAAATTGGGATTGGGACGAACAATACTTGTTTCCATGTCTTTCCTGAGTTGTTCCTTTTCTTTTGGAGACAATTCAATGACTAACACATCTTTCTTCGTCGCTTCTCGTTTCTTTTGTTCCAGCTTTCGTTTCATCAACTCAGCATGGTTTTGTTTGAATTCTTCGATGTCATCCTCGTTGTCCATGATTTCTGATTCGAGTTCCATTTGATACATTTCCAAATCTGTTTTCAGTGCATCATCCATAATGACTGAAATCCCTTTGGATATCTTCTCCAGTATCTCACGCAACTCATCTTTGTCGTAGGTATAGATATACTCATTCTCATCCATAACTACATAACCTCACTTTCATTATTTGTGTATTCCTTTGGTCTATTCCTCTATATTATTATATAATAACAGATTGACCTCCGGTCAATCTAATAATATACATGTGAAAAAAAGAAAAGTGAATGAATGATATGATGATCCCCCGAAGGGGTAGAGACAGGAGCATATTACAGCTCCCATCTCTTATCAAGCTCTTTCTGCGGAATAGTTCGCAGGATTTCCGTTACGAAGAGCTGACATTCATACTTGCCGGCTTCATTGAATTCTTGTACCATTTGGCACAACTCGTCAAATGTATATGTGGACTTTAATGAATCTGCAACAGTTCCACTTGGGATTCCGGCATCCACAAGTGTTTCTATTAGCATCACATCAAGGTCTCGTACCAGCTCTTGAATGTTCCAGGACATGTCCTGGAATTCATCTCTGATGACGGTGAAGAATTGATGCATGTCATGATCAGTACCAGCAGAATTCTCAACCAGTGTTTTTGCACTGATTAAGGATGAATTCAATTCCTCTCTGATTTCATACGCAAATTCCTTCGCAGATTCGGTCAGAGAATGTCCTGTAAGCAACATTATAGCAGAAGAGCCGAGGGTCTCGAGAACCCATGATGTGGCATCATTTTCATCATCGAGATATTCATCCGGTTTGAATACCTTACTGCCACCGATGATGATAGTCGGCTGTTTGTTAGCATCATAGCTAACTTCAACATCTGTTTCACCGACTAGAAATAGATGTTTCTCGTCTGCACCAGGAGTGCAGACTTTGAACATGGGTCCATAGCAGTCTTCAATATATCGAGTGCAGATACCCATGTCCTCTGATAATTTTTCCATTTTAAATTCATATGTTGTCATAAGTATTCCTCCTTTTTGGAATCTGAACATATCGACCTAAATAGGTTCCTATGACATGATATGCCAGATATAATAATATTGATATATTTCTATATCATATTAATTATATATAGATAGAGAGAAGGAATAATAGAATACCCGCCTTTCGGCGGGTTCATTTCATTATCATAACATAAAGGATTTCCTTGGCGGAGTAAATGTATACAATATACTGATATTACTTATATTCATATTCATTCCCCATAGTATACATTGTATATACTATGTATAATATTATATACTCTCCTCTTATCATCCCGTCAATATGTAGTAACAGTTTTTATTATAAAATATTATAAAGATATTAATAAATCCATATATACAGGTACTATATACACCAATCAAACCCAATCATAAATCTTTTAATATAGAATAGAGGTGATATAACATGTCACAATTAATTTATGATCAACAATCATTAACACAGAACCAGATGTACAAATATGATATGTTTTTACATTCCAGATTAACACAGTATACTGGTGATGGTAGAATACTTGTCACATATTACAATATTAACGATCAACAAACCACCACATCATTGGGTATGGAGACACATTATCAGATACTTGGTGTGGATTCTCCATTAAGGTTTAACAAGATCAAACAGTTTGTATTATTGGGATTCTCACAATTGCAACCACAAGAAGGACAAGCCTCACAAACCCAAGTTCGTAATTATGAAATCCAAGGTGAAGCTTTCATTATTCCTGGAACGATTATGCCAAAAGAGAATGACTTCTTTATTCTCAATAATCTACACATGAATCATTTGATGAGAGTGACACAAGTGCAGCAAGATGGTTTAAACACCGACGGGTCATACAAAATTAGCTATGCTTTATACACCACAAATCCAACTGAAATAGATGCTTTGGAGAAACAGGTTGCCAAAACATTGCAATTCGATATGCAAACAATTGGTGGTGAAGACCTCACACCGGTATTGGGGATCGAAGATTATGAATTACGATCCAAACTGATCAAGATGATTGATGATATGGTGGAAAATTACAATGCCAGATTTTATGATCGACAAAACAATTGTTATCTGTTACATTTGAATGGACGATGTTTGTTTGATATGTGTGGAAATTATTTCATGGCGAGAAATTCCGTCATGATTCGAGATAATGCCAACGGTAATATTGTTTTGAATCCAAATAAATGTCGAGATCCAAGATTGGAAGATCTATATCAAAAGTCTCCATATAAATGGATTGAACGAGATGCTCCATTGTCTTATCTGGACACATTCAAATTTCATACGATAAAGGGGACATCGTATGTGGATTCCACATTCTACAACTATGGAACTGATGTGGATGTCATGATTCCAAATGACCCATGGTGTCAATCACCAAATTGTGAAAACTATTTCCCTGATCGCGTGATTGAGATATTGGAGAATGAACAAGATATTCGTCAATGTGATATCACCATGTGTCGAAAATGTTTGAAACGAGAAACATGCTTTGATAAATCTTATCAATTAAAACGATTTGATTATGTTTCTATTTTGCATGATTTCGTACATGGTAAATTAACATCCATTCGCAAATTATCCACCTACACAGGAAATCAATTATTTGATAACACTTATCGACAAGAGATATTCTTGTGGACACCAATTATTATCTATATTCTCAAACGAGTATTAAAGATGCAAACTGAATAAGAAAGGAGTGATATTTGTGATAGAAAAGATATTATACGAGATTGATCAAATAAACGATACATCATATGAATATCAAATGGAAATGTTTGACACGATGAATGCATTGTTTGAAAAAGAATACATGATGATGGAATATGCAACAGATCCAGAATTAACGATACAAGAAGCAGCTGCTACAGCTCCAAAAGAATCGTTTGGTAATAAGATCATCTCATTTTTAAAGAAAGTATTCGAAGCAATCAACCGTGCGATTTCAAAAATGGTAAATGCAATTGTTTCTCTTTTTTCTAAGAACAAAGGAAAGAAAACACCAAATACAATTGCATCACAAATTGTCGGAACAGTGAAACCAACTGCTGCTCCTAAAGTCACAAACAATCCAAATATTAGCACAAGTGTGAAAAGTGGTGTTCGTACATTCACGATCAAGCTTCCAACGAACAAGAGATCCACGGTGAAAGTTCCACCACTTAACATTCCTCAATCTGATATCGAGGTGATCTTCCAAGGGGATAATCAGATCATCTTCCGGAGAGAAGGTAAAGATACATGGGGTTCTCCAATATTTCAAAATGTTTCAGATGAAGATAGAAAGATCATAGATCGAGAACCAAAGAAAGCAAATTCTGTACAAAGTGCAGTTGTGTCTTTGAAGTTGATCTGTAATCGACAAGACCAGGATCAATTCTTTAAGTATCTTGAACAAGTTGTAAATTCTCTAAATATGTACAGTGGAAGTCGTAAGCTGTCCGGCAATTCCAGTTATCAGTTTAGAAAGGCAATGGATTCACTTCATAGTATCTGTAAAGGCGGTACTTCCCGGATATCAAATCCAGATTCAAAGGAATTCAAAACTTCAATTAATGAAATCAAAGAATTCCAAAAAAGATTTGCAAGACTGCATGAACAATTCTTGAAGGTATTCGATACAGATATCGATTTCAGTAAGAATACAGATATCGTCCGTGATTTAACAGATATCGGTGATGATTTAGCAGTTCTCCAAATGAGTTTGAACACTGTCACAAATCAGATTGTACAACAACAATGTTTGAATCCGAGATATTGGAAAACGATTCAAGATCCACGTTTGTTGGCGAAGTTCACAAAGGCATGTATTGATTCTGGTATACCATATAAATTTGTCATGTATAATGTATGGCTTGTATCAGATGATGATTTGCATGGTGGTTTGAACGATTATGCCCCGGTATGGGGACAATCCAGAGGTGTATTCTTCCCTCTACGCGACCAAAATATTATTTATAAAATTGCATTATCCGGATGGGGTATTACTTCAAATAAAACAGAAGCTGATATCACAAAGATGCTCAGTAATACCGGTGATCCCGATGACATTAAAATCATACCAAAGGTGTTGGATTCTTATGAGGAGTATACTTTATTGAAGATGGAACGAATCCGACCAGCAAGGGTTCCATCATCGTCATCTTCTTCATCTTCATCATCGGCAGTTTCTGTTAGTGCATCTGAACTCAGAGAAAGATTTGAACGAGCACTCGATAGATATAATAGTAGACATCATAAGAATGTCAGAATCACAATCACAGATTTACATTCTGCAAATGTTGCATATGATGAAAAACGTAACGGTCCAGTCATTGTTGACTATGGCTGGGGTGAGCGTTATAGATAATTCATAATAAAATAAGAAAGGAAGAATGAGTTATGGCAACTTATCGAGATCTATTTTACAGAGAGCCTTATCCTCCGATGGGACCTCCATATGATCATAGACCAGATCCTATGACAAATTATTGTACGGGAATCAAACCCCTTCCACCTCCCCCGTATCCATATATTGATCCTTGTGTGCAAGACACATATGGACATCATTGTTATCATGAAATGAAGGGATTTCCATTTCCACAAGAATTCCCAGTCAATGGACCAATGCATGGTTCTGCATTCATGTTACTGAATTACAATCCATATCTGTATGATAACACACATGTGAAGTATGGTAATTTGCTTAATATGGCAGAATCTGTTGTGACAAGAATATCTCGAAGAACAGATCCTTCTTGTATTGATCTCTTTGGCACATTTGATCTTACCAAGGGAATCAAGAAGAATACCATCATGTCGGATTATTTGTGTAAATGCATTTCTCAGAAAGCAGAAGAAATGCATAATTACTTCAACATTATCCAAGCTCCACTATTGTTCAGATTATACTTCTCCGTGTATGATGAGCAGAATGCCGTTGTATATACGAATACTGCAACAGCAACCACACCTGACTTATGTTTCCACTTTACCGATATCCGTGATTTCTATGTAGAATCTATGAAGTCTATCTTTATGACAAATATTCCAGCAATGGATTATTCTGGTATCTACAGATTGCATCTGGATAAACTGGAAGTATATGGTACATGTATCAATACTTACGATCATATCGTCGATGCTAATCCATATTATGCATTCACGGATAATAATGAAAAGATTGTATTGCAACATGATACCATTGGAAATACATTGGCTGATCAGTCTGTATTGATTGCATCCACACCGATTGAGCAATCCATTCCATTCCAAGCAAATCTGACAACCAGACTGAAGCTAAACTTTACTGCATTTATGTCCGATTTGATTGCGGTTCCCAACACAGCTCCAGTATACAATGCCATGTATGAACCAACTGAGAATGTGGTTGCTGAATTGAAATCCACAGTGAATGCAATGCAAGAAACAATTACCACAATTCAAGCTGACATTCTCCAAATGAAAGATGCAATCAATGAACTCAGAACTGTTGTCAATACCAATATCCTCAATATCGAGAAAAATGCAAATGATATTGCAGAATTGAAAGCAACCGTGCAGTCTGATAATACTGAATTGGACCTCCGTCTCACATCTCTCGAAACACGTGTCTCCAGATTGGAAGCAATTCCGTTGGCAACATTGTCTTATGCAAAGGATGTCGAATTTGTTAAGGGTCAACTTACATGGAATAAGTGGGGTCAATTATATCAAGTAACCAAGGGCTTCATCGCAAGTGGTAACTTGACAACTGACATCTCCATGGGTTATCTCGTACCTCTGGCTGTAGATGGCGATGTAGAAACAATGTCTGTTGAAAATCGTATCCAGAACAATACAAATGCAATTGATGAGTTGATTGCATTGACAACAACACATACTACAGATATTTCTGATCTGAAGGCAGATATGGAAACAGCACAATCCGATATTGAAACACTTCAGACAGATATAACAACAGCAACAACAAATGCATCTTCCGCATTGGAAACTGCGAATGCAACATCTGCTGCTGTTGACGTACTAATATCGACAGTTGGTTCACTCAATACCACTGTTGAATCACTGAATACTCAGGTTGGTACACTTGATACAACAATCAATGGTGATACAGATACTGGAACAACTGGTATTGTGGGAGAGATTACAACTATCAATACAACACTTGAAAGCAAAGCAGATGCATCTGATGTAACAGCATTGGAAGCAAGAGTGGAAGCTTTAGAAAATCCAAATCCGTAACATAATATGGTGCGGGGGATATCCCCCGCACACTTTAATCTTTTCATGAAAGAAGTTGATCATATGGCAACTGAATTTAATCCATCGAATGCAAATCGTCCCGTGACATTCAATCTCCCAGATGATGATCAAGTAAAATTGATTTCGTGGGGATATGTTTTGGAACGTTTACAAGCAAATTTGGAAACGACATTGGAATATTTATCATCCACAAATACGTATCTATCCAATATTGATACAAGACTGCAGTATTGGATAGATCAACAAGAATAAGGAGTTGATAATTATGGCAGTACAAGGAGATTCTGTATTTGAACAATTAGAAGCGATTATTAAAACACAATCTGAATTGATAAAATCCATTTCCGAAAAATTACAACAGATTGAATCTATCGGTGGTGGAGGCGGTAGTGGTAATGCAGTTATTGAAGATTACGAATCCGGTAAAAATTATGTACGTAACACACTTGTGGTGGATGTTGGTACAGAAACCGTTTATCGTGTATTGAATGCCTATACATCCATTTCCGTAGAACAAGATTGTGCAAATGGTAATTTGAAACTTGTTGGCTTTGAATCTCAGATTGTTACCTTGAATGGTAATCCCACACAATCACAAATCAATGTGCTTCCGGAAGATACACTTGTTGCAATTTATTCTGCAGCAGATACCCCGTATCAACCTGATGCATTAGAATAAAGAGGTGAACATATATGGCATTAGTTGATATTTATGCACGCCATGCCGATGACGGATTTGCATGGATTCCAAAACCAATCAACAAAATGGGTCCATTATTAAATTATGATGCGACATTGGATGAAGTGTTGGAATTATTAACGATCTATCCACAAGTGTGGATTTATGATTCTGCAACCCAAACAATCATTAATCTGAACAACTTATCCAATTATTTCCCTGACTATGATCCAAATCCTGGTGGTGGAGGCGGTGGTGGTTCCACATCTGACACTTATACCAGAGCGCAGATTGATACCAAGATTGCTCAAGTTAATGCAAAGATTACCACAGTAAATGAAACAAAAGCAAATCTATCATCCGTATATTCCAAAACGGAAATCAATAATATGTTTTATAATAAAACAGAGATTGATACATTGTTGGAAGATAGTGGTGGTAGTTCCACATTGTCTAAAGAACTTGTGGCATCTGAGACGATTGGTGTGATCACACCCGGTAAGACATATGCAAAAGGTACTGATTTGGAAACGATTATTCGTGACATTCTTATCAAATATACAAAGCCTGGATGCACATTGGCAATTACACCATCTTCCACATTATATGATGCAGTCACATCTTCTGTTGCACAAGTCACATTAACAGCAGTTGTGAAGAAGAATACAGAAGACATTGTCAATGTGAAATTCTATGTCAATGACACGGTTGTACAAACAATTACGACAAATGTGAAAAGCGGTGGTACATTCACATATGTTTACAAACCCACTATACCAATCAAAGAATCCATTAAGTTTTCCGCATCAGCATCTGATTCACAATCTACAACAACATCGAGTATTAATGTCGTATTCATCGGACGTTCTTACTACGGTACAGTTGGAAGTGATATTTCACAACCAACAGAATCTCAAGTAAAAGCATTGAATGTGACATTGAAGAATTCCAAAGCATATTCTTATTCTGGAATTACAATGGACTATGGTAAAGTCGTTTATGCATATCCAAAGTCGCTCGGTGCTTTAACAAAGATCATGGATAATGTGAATAACATCAATTACACAACAACATTTGCTCGTACAGAATTAAAGATTGACAATATTGATTATTATGTATATACTCAGATTGATCCATCTGCGGCAGATAATATCAAGATTGATTTCACATAATGGAGGTGAAGAAACATGCCTGGAATTTCTATTTTAAATGGATGGGATTATCGTGGTAAAAACTACGACTTCTCCCGTCAAGGATTTGTCACACTTGATGCAATGAAATCTTTCTCTGAGAATTATCTTCCACCATTATACATTGCAACCAATGAAGAAGATGGTGGTGTATATCTGTATAATGTTGCCAATGATGTGGATGATACCACTGGTAAATGGCGTCCACTCAGTGGTAGTGGTTCTTCCGCAGACTTATTGAATTATTATAACAAGACACAAACCAATGCATTATTAGATGCAAAAGCAAATGTGGATGATGTTTATGCTAAGATAGAAACATATACACAAGCTGAAGTCAATGATCTACTTGATAGCAAAGCAGATGTGGGAGATTCTTATACCAAAGCAGAAGATGATGCTTTGTTGAATTTGAAGATGGATAAGACATCCACATATACCAAACAAGAGATTGATGATGCTTTGGATTTAAAAGCAGATAAAACATCTGTTTACACCATCACCCAAACAGATACCTTATTGGCATTAAAAGCCGATAAATCTGATGTCTACACCAAAACCCAAACAGATACTTTGTTAAATAATAAAGCAGATAAGTCAACCACTTATACCAAGACAGAAGTCAATACGTTATTGGATAATAAAGCAGATAAGTCAACCACTTATACCAAGACAGAAGTTGATACGTTATTGAATGGAAAAGCCAATGTTGGTGATTCTTATACCAAAGCACAAGATGATGCTTTGTTGAATAATAAAGCTGATAAATCCACCACATATACCAAAACCGAAGTGGATGATTTATTGGATGATAAGATTGATTCTGCAGATTTGGCAACGGTTGCCACAACTGGTTCTTATACGGATCTAACCGATACACCAACGATTGATGATGCATTATCCAATACATCAGAGAATGCTGTTCAGAATAAAGTTGTTACATTAAAATTCTCCGATATTGCCGATAACATTACTACCGTTGATGCTAAGGTAGATACAAAGGTTGCACAAACAGAATATGACACAAAGATTGCCGAGATTGAACATACATTGGAAATATTAGGTCAATCGACAGCCAAAGTTGTTGACGAGGAGCCAACACTCAATCAAGATGGCACAGTCACATATACCAAAGACGGTACGGAGTATACCGATGAAGAAGATGAGATCTGGTACTACTATGTCGATTCTGAATCAGGACATCTGATGCAATCTATCGTAATTGCAAATACCTTATTGACCATTGAATCTGCTGGCGGAATTGATTTTGATGTTTACTTGAATCGAAATGTGGATGTGGCTCACACTTATGTCGGTGATGAGACGGGTAATGCTGCATTGAAAGTCGCTGATATGCAAGCATTAAAAGCTTTGGAAACCATCATTGATGACAAGTTGGATGATAAGGTGGCCACCACCACATATACACAAGGTCAAGCTGAACAAGATACTGAGATTGCCAAAAAAGCAAACTCCACTGATGTATATACCAAAACAGAAGTGGATAATTTGCTCGATACCAAAGCTGGTACGGATAATGTGTATACCAAAACGGAAACGGATACTTTGTTGAATGATAAGGCTGATAAGTCAACAACGTATACCAAAACCGAAGTAGATGACTTGTTGGACGATAAAGCTGATGTTACAACAACTTATACCAAAACTGAAGTCAATACTTTATTAGATGATAAAGCTGACAAGTCAACCACATATACTAAAACAGAAGTTGATACTTTGTTAGATGCAAAAGCTGGTACGGATAATGTGTATACCAAAACTCAAACAGATGCTTTATTAGACGATAAAGCTGATGCTGCAACCACATACACGAAGACAGAAGTGGATAGTTTCATTCAAACATTGACCAATGACAAGGCAGATAAATCTACTACCTACACAAAGACACAAGTGGATGATGCGTTAGCTTTGAAGGTGGACATATCCGACTTTAATGATTATCAAACAACTGTAACAGATGCTTTAGATACAAAGGTAGATAAAGCCCAAGGTGTTATCAATGCCAATAAGATTCTTGGCACGGATAATGATGGTAATGTCACATTATTGAATCCATCTGCATTGGGTAATTCTGCAGAGAATATCTCATATGACAATGCTTCATTTACAGACTTTACCAATGTCAAATTGGCATTGGATGGTATCTTGGAGAAATTGTATTATGTAGATCCGTCCATTACTTCGTTCACCATGACACCTGCAACAACGCAGTATGAGATTGGTACGGTTGTAAATGGTGTCACATTCGCATGGACGGTAAACAAGGATATCACATCTCAGACATTGACTGGGTGTATATTGGCAGATGAAACGGTTCGTACTGCTTCTTATACAACGGATATCTCTGCTAATAAGACATTCACCTTAGCGGTTTCCGATGGACAAAAGAGTGCAACTGCATCTAAAACCATTTCGTTCTTGCATAAAGTATATTGGGGAAGTGCGATAGAACCCACAGGTGGTTATACATCCGCATGGATTCTGGCATTGTCCAATTCTAAGTTAGCATCCTCTGCAAATGGTAGTTATTCATTCAACGCTGGTTCTGGTGAATATGCATACTTTGCAATGCCACAATCCATAAAGAAGAATAGCGCATGGGTCAATGGCTTTAATACGGATTTGGAAGATTGTGGAAATATTTCCTTTACAAATGCATCTGGAAATACATCGACATTCTCGATTGTTCGATTTATGCAAAAATCATTGGGTTCATTCTCCGCTGAAATCAAGTAAGCAATATGATGAGCCCCCATTATGGGGGCCCATCATATTATTCTTTTGAAAATGCTTTGACAAATTCTTCTTGTTCTGGATAGATGTAACCTTCGTACTTTGTACCATCACCCTTTAAGAAATGACCAACGTGACCATGAAAGAAACATAACAATCTACATTCTATATCGTTGAAACTATGACTGAGAGTGGATTCCAATTTAAGGTGAATTGTTTTCTGTTCTTCTCCGTTTTCGACATACGTCGCATCTATCGATGAATCATTATAATGAATCTTGAAGATATACCCTTTGATCATATCCAATTCAAAAATTATATCAACATTTTCTCGATATTCTTGAGCGAAGTAGATTGTTGCCTCATCAGGTTGTTCTTCATCTCTTTTTTCGAACAAAAATGCGTTTATGATTTGATTAACAGCAAGTGTGACAAATTGAGTTCGTTCTTTGTTTGGGAAAACTTCCATAAAAATACCTCCTTAATACAAGAAAAAGACATCGGAGTGGAACGATGTCTTTTTTTCATTTGGTTAGTGATTGTTTACAAGATAAGATCTGATTCTGTCTAACCGGAATCCGTATTTCGGTTTGTCTTTATCTTTCATCTCATCATGACTGTCGGTGGCGGTATCGACATGGTATTCGTTGAATAACCAGTTTCGATATGTCACATCCGCCTTTACTTCGCCGTAGACTTGCGCCAGCTGTTTAATTGCGAAGTCGTCTGCGTCAGATTCACTATCGTGGTCATCATTCATAAGATGCCCGAACTCATGCCAGATAGCAAATTCTAATTCTTCGATGGGTCTACCGTTGAAATGGAAGCTTTGAATCATGAGTGTTCCAGGGTCTTCGCCAAACATTCCAGCACCATTTAGTCGTTCCCGGAGAAACATCAGAAATGCAATATGTCTGGTTGGATTAACTTTGAATAGGTCGGGAACCTCAAATACATCAATCCCTTTAATACGACAGAGCATGGGAATACGATTGTCAATATTATCGGGAAATACGTACGGTGTTGAACCAAAGTGAATCAAACCTTCAGCTATTGTTGCCATACTAATCACTCCTTTCTATATGAATTAATATATTTCTATATCATATTAATTATATATATTTCGAGGAGCGAAATAGTCGGTCACAAATTTGTAACTTTTTTAATTTAAGAAAGGAGATGCTATAATATGGCTATTAAGTTTGCCGATACGGCAAGACCAAATAACTCTGCCAATACCACATCGAAGGGTACATTCCCCGTTGCAATTGCATCCGATGTTTGGTTCAATGATGGTGATTCATTGGAAGAAAAATGGGCTAATTTGAATTCAGAAGTCCAAACCATTCAAATGAATGAATTACCAACAGCAACCGAAGAATTGTTTGGCACCGTTTATCAATACACCGGTGATACTACCGATGATTATGTGAATGGATACTTTTACCAGTGTGCCATTATAGATGATGGCAGTGGTGGTACTGCATATGGATGGGTAGAAAAGGAAGTCCAGAGTGGTACATTAACAATCTCAACAGAAGAAGAGAATCAAATCCAACAATTGGAAGATGGATTATTTGTTGATTCTTTTCTGAAGGATGTGGAAAACCTTCCAGAAGATACTGATATTAAAGATAAGCTATATCGAGTCTCTGATCATGTTTACCTTGGTGATGATGAGAATGATGAAGCTATTGAACTTGCGAGGTATTCTGATATCGAAAACAATATTATCCAAGTAGCAACTTTACCAACTGCATCATCATCAAATGTTGGTGTGATATACCAATACATCGGTAATACCACTGATGATTACACAAATGGATATTTCTATCAATGTATTGCAGATATGTCGGTATCACCAATTCAATATTCTTGGGTTGCCATTCCTGTGATGGAAGCAAGTAATGCGGATAGTGTCGTAGATTGTATTGCAATCGCAGATACATCTGAAGCACCATTGGATTTCAGTGTTGGACAATATTGTTATAGTTGCAATGATGGAAAGGTGTATAAGATAACAGAGGATCATACCTTTGAAGAAAGTACAGTTGTTCCAATGCATGTTGAAATCACAAATCAATTATATGCCACTTTATCAGATGAACAGAAAGAATCTGACATCACATGGTTTGTGAAAGATAAAGACTCACCATTTGATGATGTGGATATGGTGGAAGCAGCAATTGGAGAGTTACAAACAAATCACACCGACACATCTCCCGTGCTAGATTCTGCTAAGTATGTAACAAGCGGAGGAATTTATAATGCGTTAGCACCACTGAATGCATTATTCAATCCAACCAAACGTGTTGTCGGAGCGGGTATTCGCATGTTTCTTGATACAAGTACTGCATGGACGCATACCGCACGAGTTACCGGAGCTTATCAATTTTCATTAATGAAACAAGGACAAGGTAACACTGTATTCATTTATATTAATAATCAGCTTACGACAAGTTTTCCTGTATGGGCAACAACGAGTGATGGTGAGACAGAATTGGAGCAAATCTCATTTTCATGGACACCGACAATATTCGTGAATAAAGGTGATACCATTAAAATTACATCGGATAATTCAGCATCGAGTGGTGTTTATCGCTGGTTTCTAAATCACTACGCATGTTGGGGAATCGAATAAGAAAGGTTGTGAATCAATATGGCAGTGATTATTAGAAAAGGTCAATATTATGGAACTGGTGATATCACAATGTACTCGACTGCTCCAATTGGAACAATCATGGCATTTGCTGGTTCAACCGTACCAGACACATATCTATTGTGTGACGGTACAAGTTATGAAATCTCAAAATATCCTGAGTTGTATACTGCGATTGGTACAACATATGGTCAAGTTGACGATACACATTTCAATGTTCCGGATTTGAGAGAAACTGTTCTTGTTGGTGTAGGTACAAGAGCCAGCGGTGTTGCAACACACGACACTTACACACTTGGTCAATTTAAAGATGACCAGTTGCAACAGCACAGACACTATCGTTTTTCAGATGATACAGATGGTTCATCATATGCAGGTACAGGTGGGACTGGACCATGGACACCTTCTTCGAACTCTGGAGAATATGGTAGCGAGGTAGGTCACATTTCAGTAGGTCGTGCAGGCACAACTACTCACGGTAAACAGATGGGTGTTAATTACATCATTAAATATAAATTACATCCGAATTCTTCATCATCTGGTGATTCAGAATCTAATACAGATTTGGATTATTGGATCGGAACTCGTGCAGAATGGATGGCATTGTCTGCTCCTAAAAAAGCGGAATATTCTGGAATGATTGTTGCATTTACGGACGAAGCACAAGCTGGATTTGTGATGGATTCTGAAGTCGTACAAGGTTCTGAGAACCCTGTATCTGGTAATGCAGTATATGAAGCAATTAATGCACAACCAGCTGCGCAAATAAATATTAAATCAAGCATTACAAGTGGATCAGTTGCAACATATTTATCGACCTCTTCTGTCAAACTTCGTAAACTTTCGGAATATCATTATCAAATATATTTTGAAGCATTAAGATTCACTGCAAACTATTCCGGTGGATATGCACAAGTTGCAACATTCCCATCATCATTGATCGGTGGAAAAACATTAATTGGAACTTGTGGTAATGTACTTGTGGATATGAATTCTAATCAACCATACTCAGTATATCTTATACAAAACAATGCAACAGTTTCAATCACCGTTAGAACTCCAGCTATTGTGGCGGAAACCGAGTATGTTCTTGATGGTCCTGTAGAGTTGTACGTTAGATAATAATAGGAGTGTGATATCATATGGCAATATACGCATATCAAAATGGTGCATTGAACCCATTGGATTCTACACAACGAACATGGGTTGGTACAAAAGATGCATGGGAAGCTTTAGATGATGAAAATAAACCAAAGAATTGTCTTGTATGTTTTACGGATGATTGGACAGATAATCAGTTTAAGAACTATACATCACAATTAGTTGCAGGAGATAATATTACGATTGAAAATAATTCGTTCTGTTTCGTGCACAATCACATTTGTCATTTTGCAATCTATTTCTATTCTTCTGCGAATAAAGACCCCTATTCCAGAATTATTAAATCTGGAATGCCTCAGATCATTCAAAATACAGGACAAATTGGATATCAGTATCGTTTCCCTATTACAACGAATCCCTACAATAGTGCTCCTGTTTCATCATGTTATCTTGCGGAGAATACAGTTGGAGCACTTCCCCTATTAACAACACTCACAATCGCAAGTTCAACAACACCCTATGTTGTACAAGGAACTTATATGACAAATGAATGAAAGGTAGGTGGAACAAACATATGAGTTTATTTTATAATAATAATGCCGGTGTATTATTACCAGTATCTGGACTAAATGGACAATCTGGTGAACTTGTAATAGGAACAACAGATGTGCGTGCCGGAACATGTGTAATCCCACCACTCACACCAACTGATACTAATCCATGGGAGAGTGAACCCGTCACATTCAGTACTCCAATGTCGGATACAAATTATATGGTGGATTATCAATTGACAGGTTCCTATTGGAATAATGTAATGATATATGTTGGTGAAAAACGAACCACTGGATTTGATCTCAATATCAGTGTCTCATCCAATGGAACTATTCCTCAAAATACATTGCTTGTTAAGTGGAAAGCATTTCAAGTGCATACAGCAACAGATGTTACGACATTACAAAATGATGTTGCAAATTTACAAACTGTCACAAGCACGACAGTTGCTGTTCCCGGTGGTGGCATCCGTCTTTATAAATGTGGAAGAATTGTACAAGCATCATTCCAGATTGTTGGAGATAGTTTAGCCAGCAACTTTACTACAGGTCAATGGGTGAATTATGGCTCTTCCGGTGTCATTCCATCTGCATATCGACCAATATCAACTGTGTATTGTGGTCAACAAATCGTTGAAACACCAGTATTGATGAGAGTCACAACCGGTGGAAATTTGGATTACTACTATTCTGGAGCAAATATCAGTTATGAATATGAATGGACACAAACATGGATTTCAGCAACATGAAATATATGAAAATAAACAATTCCATAAATTTATATGAAAGGCGGTTTTCATTATGGAAAACACAACAAAAACAACAGTTACAGAAACCCCGGCAACTGATGCAAAGGTTGCAACTGCTGTAGTTACTTCTTCTAACAAGAAAGTCGGAATCTCTTCTCCGTGGATTGAAACTTATAAGAAGATTAAGGCTCTCTTTGAAACAGATGAAGAACTTGAAATCACCGATTGCCAGCAGTTGATCGGAGCCCATAATTATGCATTCTCCATCGGTTCTCGTAATACAGCAAAGCTGAAAGCAATCGAAAAGATTCTGAAGAGCGAATATGTATTTGGTAATATCAAGCTATTCGTCAACTTCGAATATCAGGAAAATATGGAAGCTATCACAGACATGGATTACAAGACTGCATTCACTGGAAATGAGGTTCTTTCCGACATTCAGGTTTCTGCCAATCCGATTATTGGTGGTACAACATTTGTATTGTTTGCACCTGAGGTGATCCAGTTCTTCAATGATGACCTTGGTGACTACTATGGCAACTTCAATGGTCTTGCAGAAGACATTGCCAGAGAAATCTTCAAAGAACAGCCGAATGTTAAGTTTGGCACCGATGTTTATCGGTAATTTTAAAAATAAGAAAGGATACGATGATAATGAAGATTACATTAAACATTTACGACACAGACAAAAAGAGAGATTTTATCTTTGATCATGAACAGAATCTAGCAACTCCTTATGAGGGGTATGAAACTGATCTGGATGGTTTGAAACATCTCCTTGCTCATAAAGAGCTCAGAGTATTTGATGCAACAACAAATACATTGATTACCGAAAAAGGTTTGGATAAATTCCTTGCTGAAAGATCTGCACAATCTGCACAGACATCTGTTCGTGGTAAAATCAGTGAAACACTGACTGCCGGAGACATTGGTGAAGATCCCGTCACAATCGTTGAAGGCGAAGGCGATGATGCAACAGAAACCGAATACAAGCCTGTGGATGGTGACATCTTCATCGATGGTGGAAACAATGTCATTCTTACATATGGTGGTAAGTATTATAAGATTGGCTAATTTATGAAATGAACTATGTATATGATAGAGCCCCCATATGGGGGCTCTATTCATTCATATTAATTTTCAATTTTGTAGTATTCCAGCATCTATTTACTACTTGATTCACAAAAAAGTAAACATTTCTTTTTAGAAAGGAGAGAAGAAAAGTTATGGCAGTCATTTCATATGCATACAATGACAAAACACAATTGTCCAAACATTTCAATGTACAAGAGTTTCGTTGTAAGTGTGGAAAGACACATGATATTCTGATATCACAAGAATTGGTATATCAGTTGGAACGTTTGTTTGACACACTTGATTGCTCCAAAATCATTGTATCATCTGGACATCGTTGTTCTGAGTACGATAAGAAGATTGGTAATTCCGGTGTGGGTCAACACATTCTTGGAAAAGCCGCTGATGTATATTGTTATGACCAGAACAACAAAGCAATCTCCACTAAGATTGTGTCTTGCGTTGCCCAAGATCTTGGATTTGGTGGAATTGCAAACATTAATTCTGCATATACTTGGATTCATTTGGATGTTCGTACTTCCAATATTTACATGGGAAATGAAATCATTAACTATCACACATTAACTGATGATTTCTACAAGTATTACGGATTAACCAAAGAAGAAGTATATGGAGAAAAATATAAACCACCTACAACAACAGAAACTAAGAAAGGAGAAACAACCATGAGTACACAATTAAAAGGTGTGGATTTATCCAAGCACAATGGAACAGTTGATTTTGCAACATTATCCAAGAATGTAGATTATGCAATCATCCGTGCCGGTTATGGCAAACTTGCATCTCAGAAGGATGTGAAGTTTGAAGAATATTATGCTGGATGTAAGAAGTATGGTATTCCAGTTGGCACATATTGGTATTCTTATGCGACATCTGTATCTGAAGTAAAACAAGAAGCACAAGTATTCCTCAATGTGATTAAAGGTAAACAGTTTGAATATCCGGTATACTTTGATCTTGAAGAAAAGAGTGCATTCAATACAGGAAAATCCAATTGTTCCGCAATGGTTCGCGCATTTTGTGGAGTACTGGAAGAAGCTGGATATTATGCTGGGTTGTACATGAGCAGAAGTCCATTTACCACATACATGGAATCTGATATCAAAGACAAGTATACGCTATGGCTGGCTGAATACAATAGTAAGCTGAATTATTCAGGAACTGTTGATATGTGGCAGTATGGTGATACTGGTCATGTTAATGGAATCACTGGAAATGTTGATATGGATTACTGCTATAAGAATTTCCCAAGTATTATCAAAGCTGCTGGATTAAATGGATTCCCGAAAGGTAGTACACCAACATCTCAATCAACTCCCACAAAATCCGTGGAAGAAATTGCAAAAGAAGTATTGTCTGCTCAATGGGGTAACGGAGACGAAAGAAAAAAACGTTTGACAGAAGCTGGTTATGACTATGCCGCTGTACAGAAAGCAGTTAATGCATTACTGAATCAGAATGATAATACCACAATTGAACCAGTAGTACAGAAAACTGACGAGAAAAAACAAATCAAAGTGACAATTGATTTTGATGATCATCAGTATTCTGGACTCTTGGAAGAAATGTAATAAATGATGTAATTATGGACCCCCACATGGGGGGGGGTCCATGTATAATTTATATTTTGCAAGAAAAAAGACGCTGGAGTGGAACAGCGTCTTTTTATAAATTATAATTCCCAATCCCTTTCAAAGGGTTTGTTTTTCATGATATCATTGATAAACAATTGGATATCATATTCTCTCATTTCATTAAACTTCATAACAATATCAAGAATTTCCTGATTGTTATGCAATCCTTTGAAATATGCTTTTAAACAGTCCAGTTTGCCTGCATGATAGACAACTTTTATTAACTTTATTTTATTTTCAAATTCCCAGTTGTCATTTAAGACATCCTGTAACTCGTCATCATCCATAAATCCCGACTCAATTAGAGCGCAATCCATAATAATATCGAGTTCTTCTTCTTCAACTTCCTCGAAATTATAGTAACCGATGTCTTCGAGAATATTACCTAAAAATCTGACTTCCCGTTTTCTAAGCACATCGATTACTCTTTCGAGAATTTTATACGTTAGCATCGTCTTAACATGGTCAAGACGATGCGGATATTGAAATTTCGGGTTACTGTATTTCAGACCCGAAACATCCATGGAGATAGTATGTTCATCACCAATTTTGATAACAATTACGTCATCCTTTTCGGTAATGGTAATATCTCCAAATTCGGACACATATGTTTCTTTGGTAATATTACCAAATGAATTACTGAGGATATATGTCCAAATTTCATCCAAATATCTCATCTCATTCACCTCCTTTCCTCATGTAGGTATGTCATCACGACATTCCGCGTTCGGCAGATGTGAAATTAATGGATCATGGGAATCACTTCCTCTTTGGATGTATTGATATATTTCTATATCATATTAATTATATATAGATGAAAAGTTGAATTAATAGGTGTGATATTGTGTTTATTAAAAATAGATTCAGTATTGAACTAAAGAGAATGAAATGTGAACAGTACAAGAAAAACAACGGGGCATATGCCCCGTTGTTAAATTGACGATGCTTTTAATCGAAATAAACGAGTTCTGGAGAACCACCATCCCGCCGGAATCTGAAGTACATTTTGTGCCTGCCCTTTTTGATTTTGAAGCTCCAGTGACACCAGAACCAATCTTCACAGATACTGATTACAACGTCCTTTTTGATACTGCATTCGACAATGAGCTCAACATATCCGCCTCTCCATTCCCATTCAGGACCATAACCGAATCCGGAATACGTTCTCCACGGAACAATTGGGTCTCCCTGGTAAATGTCAATTATTCTGATTGATGGGAATTTTTCTCGCAAATATGTTTTCACAATGTATCGAGATTTATCGAAAAATGCCTTAATTTGTTTCTGATGAGTCATCATAATAATTTCCTCCTCAAATTTCTCAATGCTGAAATTTCATCAGTTTCACAACAAGTCTCTGTCATTCTCACTGCGATAACGTGACCATCCGATGAAGTAGTCGAGTGACACCTTGTAATAGGTGCATAACTCCATCACATGTTTAAGTGGAATATCAGTTTCTCCACGTTCATACTTTCCGTAATGATTCGTAGATACTCCTAACAGTTTAGCAGCATCAGCTTGCGTTAGTTCATGCTCTTTGCGGAGCTCTTTCATTCTAGGGTACATATTCGATTTCCTCCTTTCCTCACTTTCATTAATCATTTTCATCATCGAGTAGGTCCAAAGCTTTGTCTATGATGTGATGATACTCAGACCACCAATCAGCTGCGACCTTTTTACCGAAGCCATTTGCACATTGTTGGTTCTCTTCAGCAACCAGTGCCTGACACATGACGGGACGTTCATCATATGACAGTTTGCAACCAACCTTATCAACGAAGTGAATGCATTCACCGCCGAATGAACGGTCGACATATGGGTTGTCACCATCATTAAGTCCGAACATGTCCTTGAACAGCATAAGTGCTTCCAGACCAAACATATCCATTTCGAACGGGGAACCCGCCCACGGTACATTCGGTTTATGAGGAGGACGAATGAACCATCCATTATCATGTTCTTCAGAATATCCCTCGTAACAGTCAAGGACGTATTCCTCTGTCTTTTTAAGCAGGTTGGCGATTGCTTCCGGGGTGATATCCTCCGGATTATCAAACAATTGCCACGGGCCGTACGCCCCAGAATAATGACGGCAACAACCCCCATTACATTTTGCACACAGCTGATGATTTTCCGCTGTGTTATTATTTTCAAAATGCATGATTACGTTTTCGGGTTTCTTCATAATTAATTTCCTCGCTTTCTTAATTGTGTTCCCTCCCCGAAGGGAGGGATGTGGCATTAGAAATATCTATTAATCAAGTCCTCGTAATCAGGAACTTGTTTGTGAATGATATCGCACATATTTCTGTTTGAAATAGTGTGAATGTTCCGAATGTAGTGTAAATCTCGGAACACCTTACATCTGTCGAAGTTGTTTTGAACAAGACTCTGGCATACCTGTTCAACGTCATGGTATGTCAGCTTGTTTCTTTCGGCAGAACCTCTTTTGCTGAGTCTGAGGTTGCTCAGCCGACAATCTGCACGATTGCCATTATTATGGACTATCACAAGTCCCAATTGTTTAGCTATCTCTTGCTCTTTCCTTGAGAAGAATGTCGACACCATGATTTTATCAACACGGACCTTTTTCGTACCGCGTTTACCGGGGACAGATATCACAGCATCCCCTTCTGTACTAAATTCGTATCCTTTTAGTTTCCGGTTGCCGATGATAATTATGCCTTCTTTATTTACTAATACGGATTCACATCCTTCACCTTTGGCACGTACATATCCATCGGGGGCCTCGAATTGAGGACAATCCTCAGCAGTAGGTTCAGGTTCAGATACGGATACTTTATTGACAGGCTCTTCGGCAACCTCTTTCTTGACATCGATAGCTTCACGGATGATATCCATAGCTGTCAGGAATTCAGTATCATTAACGAGTTCCAGTACCTTGACAGCCTTGTCAAAGTCAACATCCATAATGCTGTTAGCCAATTCCTTGGCGGCATATGCCAAGCGTTCAATTTTATCGAATTCTTTCATAACAATTTTCCTTTCATATTAAATATACATGCTCGGTTTCTTAAGACATGAGCTGGTCTTATAAATTCCTCCACAATATGTTAGAGGGTTACTTACTGTCTTACTAGGTACTGGGCAATATAGCAACCAAGTAATTTGACAGCTTGGACGTCTGTAACAACAGCGTTCTTTGATGTCTTCTCGAGGTCCTTTTGGATTCGGGTCTTCAGAGCCTCGAGTTCATCTTTTGTTACCTTCATTTTTCTCACCTCCCAAAAGAGAAATATAGTGCAAGTGATAGTAGGCCGGCATATGCCGGCCTACATCACAATATACTATATTATTTCAAAATAGTTGAGTGGATTGTATTTTCTGTCATTTGGAGCAGAGAATTCTTCCCAGACCATTTCCATAACATCCTTGTCGGGACAAATTGTCCGCTGCGGTACAAGCGGATTGAATGTCATGTTTCCAAATCTATTGGTCACATCCCCGGATGATACAATACACGGCTCATTAGGAATACTCATGCCATAACAATAATTTTCAAGCGTTTTCTTATGAGCAGCGATAATCAATTCTCTGTATCTATCTGCAAATCTTTCATCCATAATAATTACCTACTTTCTTTTAATTGTTGGGAATTGCGATATATGCTATTTTATGGAACTCCGTTCCTAGCAATCTATTTAATATCGACAAATCTAGTTCATTAATGATGAATGGTTTGTCCAATTCAGTTGTGGTTTTGCCCTCGTCGGTACCGGGGGCTTTACCATTCCAACTGATATCCACATTGGTTGTATTCATTTTATCACTCCTTTAAAATATAATTATAATACCCGCCTTTCGGCGGGTATTTATTATTCTTATTATCCTTCTTTGAAGATGTCAAATTGACGAGCATACTGCGGAAGTGCAGACAAATGCTGAAACAGTTCAAACATATTGTTTATCTCTTTATCGTCAGTGCGATATTGCTTATATAGAGTTATTTGAGAAACTCCACTGATGAGGACATTAAGGTCCATAATCGGACCTTCCGGACTGATGAGACGGGTTTCCGCATTCATCATAGGATTGAACGACCATAAAACACGGAAGAATCTCATTAACACTCCCGGTTTTGTGATATCATTGGAAGTTGTTAATGCCAGTATCACATCTTTGCTCCACTCAAATTCTACAATTCCAAGTGGAATAATCGGTGGAATGATAGTCATGTTTTCCGAACTCAGCGGATTTTTGTAATCGAGTTGTTTCTGTTTATTAACAAGCTCATCAAATTCTCTCGCTTGATATGTCTTGCATGTTTTGTCAGGATGCAATTCTTTGATACGCGCAGTTACCATATCCAAGAGTGCCAATTGTAATTCGCATGCTTTTGTTGTGCGGACAACATATGGGTGAACATGAGTTGAAATGCCCGCGTCCATGAATTCGTAATCTCGATTTAGATATTCCATAATAATTACCTCTGCTTTCATTAGCATTTATATTTAAACAAGGCCCACATGGGCCTTGTTTATGTACGTATATGACTAAGCGTCACGATTTTAAGTAGCATACAAAATCACAGTGTATTGGGATTTGCAAGCTTATGGAGATTTGGTTTATGACGAATGATAGTTAAAGTCGGATATTCGAATGAGTTGATAATGGCGGATGTTCGGCTGGTCTTAAACGGATATTCGAATGCATTCATATTGATATCAAAGATATTTGTTTTCATCATTATTTCACCTCTTTTCTTTGGACGACAGATGTATTGTCAGTCCTTCATTTCAATTTCATAGATACCGAGTTCCTCAGGGCGATAACATTTATCCAGATATATGACATCTCTTTCGGCGTCATATAAATGAACAAATTCGGGTTCCGCTGTCCGAATATCACCTTTGATAATTCTCTTAATAACACGGATGATTTCATGAATCCATGATTCGCCGCGTTCTTCTTTTTTGATTTGTTTTCGTATTCTTTTGAGTTCTGCATTTGACGTTCCCTTTTTGGATTTCGTCTTTCTAATGCCGAGTTTCTCGAGTTCCTGTAGATTAATCTTCAATTCCATGATTCATTATCCTTTCTAAATTGTGACTTCAATGTTTGGATAGTCTTTAAGTTGTTTATGATCAATTTATTTTCATAAGATCCTCCGAATGTCCAATACCCGGAGGATCTTTATTTTTGTGCATACATTTTATCTCTTTCTCTCATGAAACATTTCCAGCATGAGAGGAGCGATTACATGGTCGATATATTTCTCACTCAATCCCAAATTCCTTAATGTTTCTGGGAATCGAGCAATTTCATATATCATATTATTGAAATCGATATCGATGATAACGAATTCTTTCTGATTGATTGAAAATTCCATCATTGCACATGAGTCGTTGATATCAAATCGATATCCTACTGGGATGGGAGGTTCATGTTTTTTACCGGTTGGTAATTCACCATTGATTCGTGTCGTAACAGTGCTGCCATTTTCATCATTCTTCAAATGGAGACTGTTAACGGGATTGATGAATTTAAACCCATCAACATATACCATGACATTTGTGATGGCATTATACCACCAATTGTTGATTTCCCTTTGAAGATTATTTGGAATTCTGATATGGTTGTCGGTCAGTTTATTCAACAATACGTGACGCACTATCTCCATCCTTTCTTCCATCGGAGACATCACTCTTTGTGGGGGTGGTGCTACAGGAGGTACGTTGAAATATCCCACGGGCTCCGAAACTGGAGCCTGGGGAATATTGTTCGCTGTAGAGATGGGCTGATGGTTTGTCGTCAGATTGTTGGACTTTCCGAAGTTATTACTGACCAACTGGTGGGTGGGTTCCGGAGCAGGAGCAGGTTCTGCAACAGGTGTTGGATGATTGTTTACGGGAATGACATCACCTTCCACCATATCAATCTGAATGTCAAGATGATTGTCATTCATTTCAGCTGTCAATTTTTCGACAGCTTCAACGGGGTTTGTGCAGTTCAGTACGACATAAGATTTGCCGTTAATTGTGATTGTATAATTCATACTAATTTCCTCACTTTCTTAATGTGTCCCCCGCCGAAGCGGGGGATATGATTTGGTTTCTTATTTACAGTTTGTATTGTTACGGCCACCATTGAAAGAATCAATGATGATATCGCCGCTAACATTGAACGTGATATTGCCGGAGATATCAGTCATGTCACCAGTTGTCAGACTCAGACCGATGTCACCTGTATTGACATCAAGCGCCTCGATGTCAGGAACATCGATGGACTTCATCGTTGGTACAGAAGCCTCAGGATATCCTACCGGAATCGATACCTGTTTTACTGTCTGTGGCGGTGTGGTAGTATCCTCCGGAGATGCATCAGAATCAGGTTCTGTTTTATCGCTGTCACAATTGTTACTGGGTTCCAGCGGCTGGGCGCCCTCTTCACAATCGAAACAACCCTGACACACTTCCTTGTTTCCTTTGTCATTGCAATTGTTGCAGCAATGCTTTTCTTCGTCAAGCAAGGGTGTGAGATGGCCAGGTTCCGAAGCAGATAATGCCTTTGGCTCGCAGTCCTGGTCAATGATGAGTGTATCAGACAAGCGACTGATTACACCCTCATTTGATATGATATTAATACCACCGACACACCATCTTCTGGTATATCCTAAATCTGTCACCACTCCAGATTCATGGAATTCTTTGAATGATGGTATCCCATCACCCAAATAATCGAGCACTATTTTAAGTGCCTTATTGTGTGATGTTGTCATAACGCCAATCAGGTTTGTAGTCAAACCATTGTTATTGATTTCGACATCAAACATCGTCTTATTTGAAGATGATAATGCCTTCCGAATCTCCTCTGCAGTATTCGTATCGGGCTCCTTGCCAGTGTCGATGACGACATATTTGTATTTTCCCTTCATGTTATTACCCTCCTCCACGTTGTTGGTAGCATCTACGTTGGTAGCATCTTCGATGCTGATGATGTTGACACCGAGTACTTCGGAAATCAAATTGGCATAATCCGATTCCATGCCCGGAAGCTTTTCGGAAGCTGCTTGCGCTTCCTCGAATTTACGTCTGGCAGTATCTAATTTTTTCAGCACAGCTTCATATCCAGAAGCTGTGAAATTATACAGCGTACCATCTACCGTAAAGGTATCATTGGCATTCTGGGTCGGAGCAGCCATCAATCTGATGCTTGTATCATGAAGCATCTTCTCATACTTATCCTGATATGTGCGGAGTTTCTCACTCGTTGCACATGCGATGGCAATGTCGTTTGCCATCATGGCAACTTTAGTACCATCATCGCGACGGTTTCTTTTTGTTGCGGATGCGGATGTCAATGCGGCTGTCAGGTTGTTATTATTGTTTTTCATAATAGATTTTCCTTTCTGAAATAAGTTTGGAATCCTTATTTTACACTCTAACCATTGTGTAAGATTCCTTTGATTTGATACATTCATTTTGGCGAATATTCGAACAAGGGAATACTCAATATCTGTATAAATATTGAGTATCGATTTCAGATTGTATAAATTGCTACATTTCCATCACCCCTTTCTATTATTGGATTTTCTTTTAAGCAATCATACACATCATCCTTTCTCCCGAACCAATATCGGGAGAGTAGTTTAACGACCTGCTCAGGTCGATTTTCATAACCAGATCCCCGGCATATGCCGGGGATTGGTAGTAGCATACATTTTATACTTCGTGATACCTGATATAGGCATCACAGAATTCATCAATCATCCTGTCACGATGCTCGATGATTTTCTTTTGTTCATCTCTCGGTATTAACTTTACCAGAACCGATAGCTTTTCGGGAATCATATGGAATGTGACTTTCACAGGAAGCTTCGTTCTCCATGGAACGCGTATGACTCCAGCCTGGATGTGAACACCGAGCGGATGGTCACGTACATAAACTCTGCGCATTTCTGCTTCCCCAAGGATTGTTCCAGATTCGGTTTCCAATCCGGAAAGATGCCGGAGCACATTTCCATATTCGTCTCGGAATCCTAAATCTTCTGGTTTTTCTAATGCTAAACCGTATCCTTTTATCATTTGCTTGATACGGTATGCTTCGGGGAGTTCATTCTTATCCATTGACAATTTGTCAGAATGAATATATTCATCGCTGTCAATCTGGATGTAGAACATGTTTGCTCGAATAGGTCGAACGAATCTACAGAAGCAGTCATGTCCATTGGTTACACCCGCAGCTTTGAATGCTGGGCTCAGAAATTCATTCTGTATATCTGCCGATGACCTGACCATGGTTGCAAAGATGCAGTTCCTGATATCTTTCGATTCAGGATGTTCTTTTGCAAACATTAATATTGCCCGTATTGCTGCCGGGCACATATTTTTGCCGATGTACCATTCCGCATATCTGTCGAAGTCTTCGACCTCATACTTTTCCAAGTCTCTCATAATTTGTTTTCCTCACTTTCATATTGTTCCCTCCCCGAAGGGAGGGATGATTGTTTTTATTCTGCGTAATAATTTAATGAATACCCAACTCTTCCTTCCGGAATTTCCAGAGGACTAATTGCAATATTGATTTTGTGTCGAAGCAATTCAGACGAGATAGCCTCTAAATGCATCTCATCTTTTTCTTCTTTTACCTCCCACGACAGATTCTTCAACGCCTCATCTTCGTCATACGGGAGCATGTCTGAGATATGATTTGGATATGCTTTGAAGATGTTGAATGCATGTCTCGCATTTCTAGCGGATACCACACATGCTTCGCCGCCATAGTTCCAATTGATTTCGATTGACATTAATCTGTCTTCGGTGCGGCAATATGCCAATCGATTGCCATAGGAGTTTAGATTATGCAGTCCTAATCTCTTGCCGAGAACATCTCTAACCTTCTCGATGTTCTCATCAGAGAGTTCGTCGTTCTTCTCCTGGTGGTGATACCAGTAGTCGAATACGACAATGTCAGGATACAACTGTTCCAACTCATTACAGAGCTTGTCTAATTCCTCATCTGAGAATTTATCATCAGATGAGATAATACCAGTTACAATACAAGAATCCAATAATTCTTTACTGGTAACTCCTGTTTCGGCTGCATAATCAGAAATGGCAAATCCACAGAAGCGGTACAGGCCAGTTGTCTCGGACTCTTTCAGAGACTTCTCACTGGTTAATTCGGAAACCGTCTTTATTTCCATTTCTTCGATGATTTTATTCTCTGCCATAATATTTTCCTCACTTTCTTATACAAACATCTGCATTGAGCAGAAGCTTTTCATCGCCAGATATCTCTTGCCAGCACAATTTACACTGGACTGGTAGATGATGGGATGTTCCTCCGCATTGATTGCTTCACGAGCATTTCTTGCAACACGTTCAATTTCCATAACTGAAACGCGACTCGCATCATTCGGGATTCTGCGAGCTCTTTCTTCAAGATTTCTCTTATCGAGTTCCATCACAGTCCAACTCTCAGAAGTATCCACAATAATGTGAATATTGTTGGACGGCTCACCGAACCCGGCCCGGTCTTTGATGATATAATCAATCCCGGTTGTTCTTCCAGATACAACGAATGCTGATGAATATTTATTGATTCTGACAAGTTCACTTACTTCGAAATCTCCATCGTTGATGAAGGCTTTCCGTAAATCTTTCATTCTGTTCATAATCATTTTCCTCACTTTCAAAATGTGGGCGGGATGTCCAATCCCACCCAGGGTTTATATTCCGAATATTCTGATTAAATTCACTTGATGCGTCTCAGTAACTCTAATGCATCAAGCCAATCGAACTTTTCATTTTTCATGTCAGTCACCTACCTTTTCAACATATGTGACTGACAGTCAAATGATATCTTTGCCGTATTTGGCAGCCAGAGCATCACTAAAATGATTCAGCGCAGATATTTCTTTGTCCTTATCATGTCTATGAATGACTTCATGTGTGACATAGCACCCAAGACCAAGGACTACTGCACCACCAAGTCCAATTGCACCATATTTCAGCACTTTATGCTTCGTACTACTCTTCTTTTCTTGGCGAGCTTCCGTAGCATATTTCAACTCTCTCACTTCGTTCAACAAGAGTTGCATGACCTGCTCTTGTGTCATACACGGATTTCCGTAGTTGACATAATTTGCCACTGCATTTTTAACCGCAGGAGACACATTACCCCAATCAATGGCATACGGATTTCCGCCATTTTGTAATATGAGCTGAATAATCTTTGCCATTGTATTGGCATCAATACCCTGTTGTGCCGGTGGATTAATAATCATTGGTTGTGCTGGAGCAGGTTGCTGATACACAGGCTGAGTCTGGACATATTGTTGCGATTGTTGTACTGGTATAGCTTGTGTGTTTTGTGCAGACAGTACGGCATTTACCGTATTATCAATCATGCTCTGAATATCCTGCGCCGTCATCATTAACGGCTGTCCTTGTGGATTCTGGTTTGCCATATTTTTCTCCTTTCATGAGAGGGGGAGAGCCGACCTCTTGGGAGATTAACTCTCTCCCATCGTTGTGACGTTTTAATCCATCTTAAGATGGATTCAGGATTGTGGATGGATGAAGGCATATCGATATGAGTCTCTCGACCTGAGGTCCCTCGTTAATAGGCACACCATACATGTGAATGCATGGCCATATCGGTATGTATTGCACTTACGGGTTTGCGACGCCTACTACTTGCTCGTAGTAACGGATGATCAGTCCGACGCTTAGTGTACCTTCTCCACAGTTCCTGGTTCTTTTGATTACTTGTGTTTGATTGTTTCCGTGCCATAACGCTGGTCCAAATCTGCAACCATGGCACATGTGCGGATGAATTCGATAGTTGTCATCTTCGCTACATCTTGTGTAACATTGATGATTCTGGAAGCCATTCTAAACTTGTCTACGTCAGAATATTCTTTCCATAACTGCTCGAATTCATGTCTTTCTTCTGCTGTGAGAGGACGATTGCCTACAGCTTCAGCAATCACATTTGTCTTTTCATTGTCCATTGGATTGTACCTCCATATTTCTTTTGATTCAAGATGACGATATCTTAAACATTGATGAGCTTGGAGATGCATTTATCAATGTTATTTTTGACATCGTCCAATGTCAGTTGTTCAATAGAAGACTGATTGGTTTTTGCGGAGCCAATCATGTGTTTGAAGTCCTCCATATTGAACTCAACAATTGGTGAACGACGGTCCATCGTTTCACCCCCTTGTACAAGCTTAAGCTTGTAATTTCTTGATACAAGCATCAATGTTGATGGCAACATCATCGAATGTCAGGCTATCCAATGACGAATGTTCTGGTTCTTTTAAATTGCAAATCTCCAGAATATCATTGATGCTTGTTTCAACAATGGTTGAGCGTTCCATTCACTCACCCCCTTTCATTATGTGTGAGATTATCTTGGCCGCCCTTCGGGGCGGCTTTGATATTCTCTGTTTCGGACCCAAGAAGAAATTCATCAATCCCTTGTGTGGACTGGTGAACCGAGGACCACATTACTCAAAAAGAATAATGTGGTCCTCTCTTGGTTGGACTATATATGAACATACCCCGTTGTTGGTGTGGGGTATGTAAATGAGGTATTTAAGACATTAGATTTCCCTAATGTCATATAAATGATATATATATCAAAAAATAAAAAAATAGCAAATTTTGTATGCTACTGGGAAATGGCAATATAGTACCTGTTGATACTGTCTATTATTTTCTAAATATCCATGTATATTATTAGATTGACCGGAGGTCAATCCAGATATAATAACATAGTAAATAGAAGAAAGAAGTATAACAGGTAAGTACCATCACAGATAGAAAGGATATGAGTAAATATGGATAGACTGAATAAGGTAAAAACATACGGAATTCCAAAACCATTAGATTATCCAGAAGGAAGTATCTTATTTGATGTAAGATATGTTCGCAGACCATCTGAAGAATTCGAGGTTGTATATTGGAACCCTAAAACAGAACGATTGGAAGTCAAATATGAAAAGCCAATCGTTGATATCTGGTTCTTGAAACCTGAGTGTCGAACAAACCAGTATCAGATTGCACAAGCCAAACTTGGAGATTGTTATCCGGTCTATTGTCAACCATCCAAAATTGCAAATGTAATTGCGCAAGAGATAGGTGGAGAATGGGGTCAGTTATTTGATGACATGAAGGATGCTTATGGCGTATATGATTTAAAGAAAAAGATGTGTGAATGCCCATGGGTATTTAAGGCAGATTTCAAAGAGGATGTATATTTTCGATTACGGTGGTTGAATCAGTATGGTCGAGATTTCGATATCTCCAAGGTGAAAGTGGCTTATTTAGATATTGAGGTGGATACCTTGGATAGATCCATCGACCCTCGAGATTATCAGAATGCACCACAACCTGTGAATGCAGTTTCGTTAATCTTAGATGAACAGAAGATTGCAGCATTATTCGTATTAGGTCCACGTGATGAATCTCAGATTGACAAGAAATATCATCCGTTATTATTGAAGCAAAAAGAAGCATTCGCATGGTTGGAACAACATCAACAGGAATTCAAACACAAGATTGTTGACACAGATGAAGACAATAAGAAGTATTTGGAGGGATATGATATCAGATTGCATATCTTTCCATTCGACCAGGAGATATATATGATTAAGCTGATATTTGAATATATCAACAAATATCGACCATGGTTCTGTTTATCGTGGAATGCACCGTTTGATGATAATTATCTCATGAATCGTATCAAGTGGCTCGGATATGACCCGCTCACATTCTTTATCCCCAAGGAATTCAAGACAAGGTCGTTATACTTCTCTCAAGACAAGAATCCAAGTGCGGCAATCCCAGATTCCAAGGACTTCTTCTATTGCTCGTCTTACACACAATATTTGTGTCAGGAACGATTATGGGGTGCGACACGAAAGTCTCAACAGAAACCTCGCTCCTATTCCTTGAATTATGTGGGTAAGATGACAGCTAAGATTGTAAAGTTGACAGATACAAAGAGTGGTAAATTCCGTGAGTTTGCATATACGGATTTTATCAACTTCTTGTTGTATAATATGCGAGATACCGTGGTACAAAAAGCAATTGAGTTTAACTGTGGGGACTGTGGTGCATTTGCCTCTCGGTCATATTCTTTCTGTACCCAATTCTCCAAGTGTTTCCAAGAAACGCATATTGTGCGAGATTCTCGTGAATACTACTTTGAGAAAGAACAATATGTACAAGCTTGTCGTCTGTTAGTACCTCCTGGAATTGATACTGCCTATGAAGGAGCATATGTCGCCGACCCAGCATTGAACAATTGTGTGGGATTAATCATTAATGGTAAGAAAACTAATAAAGTGATATATGGAGCGTTAGATGCAGATGCAGCTTCCTATTATCCATCCACGAAAATGGGTGAGAATCAAGACCCCATGTCATTGGAATATAAAGTCATCGTGAATAACGAAGAAATATGGTTGAATGGTTCTCACAAGAATCGTTCTTTCAATCAAGAATATTGGTGGTTTGATTCTGATGGAGGTAGACACAAAAAGGACCTTAGTGGTCAAATCATCAACTCATATAAGAATGGCAATATCGCATCTACGATGTACAATTGGTTTAATGCACCAAGCATCACAGATGTATTTGCTTATCTTGATGCCAATTTAGTATAAGGAGGAAATATAAGTTATGAATGAAATTCCAGAAGTAGAGATGTACAATCAAGCTGAATATTGGATGAAGCTCTATGGTGTGAATGTAAATGTACAACGTGCAATCCCTGAGGTATATGATGGATTGAAACCCGTCCATCGGAGATTGCTGTACACCATGTTGAAGACGCACGGTAAAGGTCAAACGGAATCCGTGGCAACACTTGGTGGTGCGGTATTGAAATATCATCCCCATGGTGATTTGGGGATGAGAGACATCATTGCAAATATGGCGCAAGACTTCTCCAACAATGTTCCACTGTTTGTTGCACATGGAAATGCTGGTACGAAAGATACCGGTAACAATGCCAGTGCAGGAAGATATTGGAAGGTGTCCGTGTCTGAATTTGCGTATGATGTATTGTTTGATGAATTTGATGGTAAGGTAGACATGAAACCAAACTACGATAATACCTCAGAAGAACCCATTAGGTTTCCGGCGAAGTTCCCCATCATCCTCTTGAACGGAACTACAGGAATCGGGTATACGTTATCATCCGATATCTATCCTTACAATCTTTCGGAGATTGCAGATGCCACGATTAAGTTATTGAAGAATCCAAATGCAAACATTCATCTTGTTCCAGATTCACCAACTGGATGTGATATCATCGTCAAGGATGAAGAATCCTTTTGGATGCAATCATCTTTTGATATCGATAATGTGAATTATACCATCACATTCACTAATACCCCATACAAGGAATTCTTGACCAAGATTAACAAGAAGCTTTGTGAAATTCAAGATTCTAATAATCCCATTCCGGAGATTATATCAGCAGATAATGAATCTGACTTGGTTCATGATAAACTGAAATATACGATTCGTTGTAAGCCATGCAATCTGTATCAGGTATTGAATAAACTCTTCAAACGTGTGGATGGTTTACGAATCGCCATCTCCGCCAGAAATATGTTGGTGGTAGATAATGGTATGAATCACAAGTATAATGTCAAACAGATTCTATTGGCATGGATTCGTGCTCGCATCCAATCCAAACGTGCATGGTTCCTCAGGAAGACAGTTCAGTTGAAGACAGATATTAACATGCTGGAAGGTAAGATGTTTATGTTATCTCCCAAGAATCTCCAGACTACCATCAAGACATTTAAGGATTGTAAAACCAAAGATGATATCGTTCCAGCACTGGTGGATGTATTCCATCCAAATGTATCAACATCACAAGCCAGATACATGATGGATGTGAAGATGTATCAACTCACCCATGAAGAATTCTTGAAGACAGAAAAGAAGATTGCAGAACTGACGGAAGAGCTTAATAGAATTGAGGAAATCGTAAAGGACCCTCAGAAGATTAACGATGAAATTATCAATGAAATCAAACAAATCAAACAGAAGTATGGATATCCCAGAAGAAGTAAGATTATCAATGCAAATACATCTGATGTGGTAAATATTGGATGTGTACAAATCTTACCTGATGGGAGTTTCATCTTAACAGAAACAGAGAATCCCGAACACTTATCATCGGATGTGATTCCCATTCAAGGTGATGAAGTGTGTCTCATTGATGAAAAGGGACAGTTTGTTTGGTTGGATACCACAAAGCTGTCCCATAATACCAAGTTCACATTAACTTCCGTTGGTAAAGTGCAAATGGGGAGATGCATCATGGCAGTCTCCAATACCTCTCACAAGATAGCTATCTTATCCAACAAAGGTAGAATCAAGTATATGCCAATTGACAAACTGCAGGTGAATACGAAGAAACCACTCATTCCATTAGATGCAGATGAAGAGATTGTATCCATTCTGGATATTGCGGATGAACATTGTGACATTCTCATGTATACACCAGATGGATATGGAAAACGATTCAATGTATCCGAACTGAATGAGGTTGCATCATTGGATTCTGTTGGTCAGTTCATTATGAAGGAAGACCATGGTGCATCTGGCATGTTCATGCTCAATCCTAAGAAGCCACTTCTCATGTATGTGACAAGACTTGGTAGAATGAGATTGAACGAATCCAGATTCCTCATATCTGGTAAGAAGTTTGGAAATACACAACCCCTCATCAAATTATCTGCCAATGATGATTTGATTGCGGTATTATGTGTGACCAAGGAACAAACTGTCACGTTGAATCATGCTGACTCCAGAGTCACGACAGTTCACGTAGACAGTATTGACCCAACTACAATGAGCATGCCACCGGTTCGTCCGAAGCATGTACCTGGTGTCAAAGTCATCAGAGCATTCGTATCATAAACGATAGATGCCCGGGATATCCCGGGCATCACACATTTTGAAAGGAGTTTTATTATGGAAAATTTAGTTGAGAAAATGCAGACAGAATTGATGGATTTATTTGATGAGGAATGTGATAAACTCTTCAAAGATAAAGCTATCAGAGAAAGATGTAACAAATATCATCAACAGTTGTCTATCAATATCGAGACAATTGGTGATGCATCTTTTATTCGTAAAGAACGTGACAGACTAAGAGAGCTATATGGGGATGATAAAAAGGATTACTTCGAGAAAGCAATTCTGGAAATGATTGAAGACTATACCGTTCTCGGTCCACAAGCACCAGCCTTGTCAATTTGTCAGTGGTGTACAGCAGTCTTGGATGAAGACCCCGACAAAAAGGAGATTATTGTTCTCGATAGAAATTTGACAATCTATATGTCGATTGACGAATTCTATCGTCAAGCATTTCTGAATCTGGATAGATTGGATGATGTATTAGCATTCAATAAACTGGCACTCCGTCATGAAATGGGTCATATCAGAGACTATATCAGTCAAGTTGGCACACCTATCAAACAATGGAAGAAACAGCATGAAGCTGATGAGAAAAAGAAGAAAGAGGTTCTTGTGAAGTTGGAAGAATTCAAACATCGGATGTTGCCTTTAAGAGACATTATATATGCTTCCAATTTAATGTATCATAACGAAATACCTTCTGAGAAGCGTGCCAATGAACAAGCCGGTTTCACTCCAGAAGAATTGGAGTTGTTATATAACAAATACAATCTGAACTGCTAAATTAGATTTTAATTAGAAAGGTAACTGATGCCTAGGATATCCTAGGCATCGCACATTTTGAAAGGAGTTTTATTATGACAAATCTTGAAATGGTAATTAACGAGATTACCAACTTTATGGATGAACACTTATCCAAAGTAATAAAAGAAGAGCCAATCAAATCTAAACTGAAGGAATTGACTCATGGGCTGACAGTTGACAATCTTATCACATCGGATTATCGGTTTCTGATAGATGAAACAGAAAGACTGCATGATTCACATTATACAGATGAGGAAATTGATGAAATAGTGGCGAGATGGATTCGTGAAAAAAATTGTTTGAATCCAGAATGCTCGGCTAGAACACAGACTACGATTATGGATTGTGATGATGATAAATGCGTAATAAACCATGTGTCAATCTATATATCTTCGGATGCTATTTGCAGAACCATGTGTAAACATCCCGAACGCAGTATAGCTGATATCATCAATCATTACAAGTTGATTGTTCGTCATGAATATGGTCATTTCATCGATTATGTGATGTTAAATGGTACAAGTTATTCTGAATTTGTAAAAAGAGCAAAAGAGGAAGATTCAATTGAAAAAGATGTTTATAAACGAATGAATGAGTTTAAAGAAAAGGCTAATAAAGATGATAATATTTCCAAACAGGATTTGATTTACACATATGACCGGATGTATTATGAGGAGATACCCGCGGAGAAAAGAGCAAATGAATATGCCAAGTTTACACCAGAAGAATTGGAGAGATTATATACAAATGATGGTTTGAACTGACAAATTAGATTTTTAATTAGAAAGGTAGGTGATGCCACGTGAGTACAGGATTTGAAATTAGAGTATATGCAACAAGTGTTCGTATCTATCCTGGAAGAGAGGCTGTTGAGCCTCTCTCTCCACTCATTAACTTATTAACGTATGAGGATGAGTTTCAGGAGATGACAAAGACACTTGGATATATTCTCGATGAAGAACAAGACTTATTGTATTTCCATAAAGGTGTGGATATTTCATATATCCATCGTCTATTGGGGAATGCAAAAGTTGTTCACATGCCAGCAGATGATGCCCGTCATATGCAATTTGAATACGAAGAGATTGTTCCACCTCGTAACAATGAACAGGTCGATTGTATCAATTTCATTATGGGTATTAATCAGCATAAAAACAACGAGAATGACCGGCAAATATTCTTGGTTAAAAATCCTGGCTTCTAGCAAGTCGGGAAAACATTTTGTTCAGGTGTGGCGGCTTGTAGGTATGGAGTGAAAACATTGATTATCATGCATCGAGATTCTTTAAGAAAACAATGGTTGAAATCATTGTATCAGATGTGTGGTTTATCTGAAGATGAAGTTCATGAAATTCAGGACTCTCAAGAGTTATATGATATCGCTCACGATTATCATGAATTTGATTATGATGTATATCTGATGACACATGCCACATTCCGTGCTGGGTTGAAACGAATTGGGAATCTAAAAGATGCATCAAATATCACAAAGAACTTAGGGATTGGATTGAAGATTATTGATGAAGCACATTTGGAATTTCGTGATACACTACTCATGGATTTTGTATTTAATGTGCAACGAAATCTGTATCTGACAGCAACAGATGGTAGAAGTACCAAAGCAGAGAATTCTATCTTCAAACATGTGTTTGCCAATACCACATTCTATCGTCCATCCACATTGTTAACATCCAACCAACCATCCAAATGGGTGGAATATAACATGGTGCAATTAAACACACATGCCAAACAAAACATTGTTCGGTATCGTGTAGAGGGTGGTCGTGGAATGAATCCAGCCACGTATGGGAAATGGGTAATTGCTTATGATAAGAAACAAACACATTTCAAATGTTGTCGAGATATTCTGAAGATGATTTATGAGAAAGATCCATCAGCTAAGGTATTATTGTTTATGCCATTGATTGACTTATGTACCGAATGTTCTTACTTCTTAACGAAGAATCTGAATTATGATGAATCATTCGCATATGACTTGACCATTCGAACAATTAATTCCAAGAATACGAAAGCAGAGAATGAAGAGAACAAACATGCGGATGTGATTGTGACAACAGTTGCATCATGTGGTACTGGCACGGATATTCCCGGAATCACGGATATCATCAATTGTTCTCCGTTTGTATCTCAAGTAACAGCCAAACAAGTCTTTGGTCGAATTCGTTATTGTGGAAAAGATTGTCACTTCTATGATATTTATGATGCTTCTGTCAGAATGGATGGATACTGGATTAAGAGTCGCTCTAAGGTATTTAAGTCATTGGCAACAAAGACGAACTATATCACATGGGAACCTGATGACGAAGAAGATTCCGATAAAACTAAAATTTGATATATATATGATTAATATGATATAGCTATATATCATTCCTAATCATAATATTAAAAAAATAAAAAATTAAAAGGAGGAATTAATTATGTTAGGAAAAATTGCAGCAGGTTTATTCGGTGTGGCAGTCGGCGCAGAGATTGTAAAGGATGCAGTTAAAGAAACATCTAACGACAGAATCTATGTTGTACCTGAAAGCCCCCAACCGCAATACCATCAGGGTGGTAGACCTGTATATCGCGGCACTTACAGCACCACAACGCCGCCTGTACAGCAGCGCTACGTCATTCATCAGGAGACGCTCGACGTCCTTGATGATATGAAGCATGTTTGCAATTTCAAAGCCCATTCTGTGGGCAGAGAGATTGCATACCAGATTCACGAAGGATGTGAATCTGGTTGGCATGGATATTATCCGTGCTCATGCCTTGCCCGCCGTGAACTTCGCGACCTTGCAAGACTTGTAGGAGTATACGGAGTACACCCGCATGACGGTGATGCGGCATATCGCCGCCTTTATAGCCGCATCATGGATTTCATTAACACTAGATGTGAAATCATCTGGTAAATGAAATCAATCACCGTGTAGGTGAACCCGGAGCAATAGTTCCGGCCGCCGATAGGTGAATCAATCATCCGAACATCCACATAGGATGGGTTATCAATCGATAACCCATCCCACAAAGAAAATCATGATCCCATCTGTGCCATGATTTTCTTTTTATCCGAAAGGAGTATTTATGAGAGCAAAAGCAACAACAGCCAATGGAATGTTATCAACTTATAAGTGTATTGGTGTGGCATGTGTGGTTGGTACATCGCTTGCTTCGATGCTGATTCCAACTGAATTGTCAAATCAGTTCAACATTCCAATCACAACAGCGAGAGTCATCACATTCTTATTGACATCGATTACATCATATGGCGTCTTCAGCCATATTCAACAGATTTGGTTGGAAGCATACAATCGTTTGTTGGCTAAAGAAGCATATGATATTCAACAAATATTGAAAGAATGTGGACGTATCGATATTGAAGACATTGATACAGTCATTAAAACACTGCAGATTATCAAGGATGCAAACAATCCAAATCAGAATAAATAATAGACGGGGGCATTAGCCCCCGTTCTTAATATTATTCTGAATCTTCTGTAAATCCTTGAGGTGGAGTATCTGGTGCATCATTTTCAGCATCCATAAATTGTTGAACAAATTTGGGCGGTTTCCTAAATTTGGGAAATTGAATATTGGGTTCCCTCGCTAAGAGTTCTTTCTCCAACCATTCCTGATATCGCATCGAGTCATACACAACCCAAGACATCAATTGGTTAATCTGTGTCTCGAGATTCCCCACTTGCTGTTTCAATCTTTGCTCAAGTAATTCATTTTGCTGACGTAATTCCTTGAGCTCGGCCGTTCTACTCTCAAACTCCTTTTTGTATGTATCCGAAAGCTCCAACATTCGCTTTTGGATATGATCGTCGATCTTGATTTTGGTATCAGCCTCAGCATCTGATACCTGTTGCCGGAGTTGTGCAATTTCTGCTGCATTCTTCTTTCGTTGGAAGATGGTTGTGATGACTGAGCCAACTCCTCCGGAGCCGAGAACCGCAATAATTATAGCGGTGATTTGTTCTGTATCAAACATAAAAATTCTCCTTTCGCGTGAACAATAATGGGTGTTACAATACCAAAATTATCATTCCGTGAAAGGACTATAATTAGAAAGGATTTTAATTATGAATAAAAAGAATAATGTCCGTGTAAAACTTGCCATGATTGGTACAATTGCAATGATTGTTATCGTACTTATGATTATCGGTATCCGTACCGTACTTGTTGGGAATGTGCATGAATCCCCACATGTATATCCCGTCAGAATTGATGATACGGTTGCAGTACGTGATACGAATAAGTATTCTACCACATGGGATGGCTCCCGTGTTATTAAAATCGATGGCAGGAATATTGAAGAAGGTGAAACTGTATGGATTCTTGTCAGCTGAATCATTAACAGTTATATATCTAAAAATCATATGAAAGAGGTAATCAAAAATGGGTAGACACAAAAAAGGTCTAGCAATCGACATTATCATGATTGACAAACTTGGAAAAATGCAGGTCATTACAGAGGATGGCGTTGAGATGAAAACAACTCGTCAAGAACGTGCAATCCTCGGGAATTATAAATCTGAAACATATGAGGAAGACATCAAGAGAATCTTCAACAATCCAAACATCATTGGTGAAGAATTCCGTGTTGTCTATGACGGAAAATATGTATACGGAAAACATGTTTGCTAAATAAAATCAATCAGTGGACCCGGCATATGCCGGGTCCCAACATTTTTAAGGAGGAAATTATTATGACAAAGAACGCAAGAAACCGTATGTGTGAGATTGATAATTGTATCTGCACAATTCCACTGACAGTTGATATCTCTCTTGTTATTATGGAGAGATGCGAAGACATGGTCAGAACATGCTTTTGTGATGACAGAATCTCGTCCATGTATGGATATAATCCAAGATGGACCAAGCTCCGTTATTACAAAGAAGGAGATAAAACATCTTGCTTCATTCAGAGAGATGGCGTAAAGTACGACTTTCTCCAAGGAACAGATGGCAAAGATGACTTGAAATATGTCGGTTAAAAGTCATCTGATTTGTAAAAGTCATCTAATTTGTTCAGCTGTTTACCAACCTGATCAATGCCGGTGGCAGATGCACCACTGCTAATGCCGATAAAAATAGCTTCAACTAAATTCGTCCCCATGTCTACATCTTCCATGAAGTATCCGATAATACCAAGGATCAATCCAAAGAAGATGGAGATAATGGGGATGTATTTTTTGATGTCAAATTCAAAAGTAGTTTTTGCCACATAAATTACGATGTTATTCAACATTGTGACAAACGATGTAATGGTAATGATACTGAATTGCATCATATAAATCACCCTTCCGTATATATAATATTTTATTGATATCATGAGATATTTACATTTTCGTGATACACAATCAAATACAATTTATCAAATAGGAGGAATTCGTCATGAACGAAGAACTGAAAACAACCGCACAGATGCTCGATGAAGCATTGACAGAATCCACAGATACCATCGAGGTAGATGCATCAGATGTGGAACTGTACACACCGGAAGAAATTGAAGAAGAAGCAGATGACAAATTGGAAATCCATTTGGCATCTGGAACCAGTCTGACGATGGAATATTCATCAATGGATTGGGAATCCGTTTGGTTGAACAATGGTCCAACCATGTTAAGCAATGTGCTTGCGATTATGGCAAAGGCACGTGACATGCGTCAAGCACCCATTGGTGATGACAGAACCAATCTGGCGAATGAGATTATCGACCTCGTGCAGAACGCATTCAAAGAGATGGGAGTTCCTGAATTGGATTATTCCGGATTCATCTTTGAAACAAAGGCAGAAGAAGCATTGCTGTATATGGAAGACTATGTCAGATTGGTATCTGAACTCGTGCATGTTGCACAGGTAGAGGTTATCATGAAGCCGACAGATGGTATGTCATTAGATGACATCATTGCGAAACTCTCAGACTCAATGAAGCTTGATAAAACAGAATAATGATATGCGGGGCTTCGGCCCCGCTATCTTATATAAATCAAGTAGCTTTAACTAAAATAATACATGGATTATTCTCCATGTATTATTTTTTCTTATAAAGGAGATATTTGTTATGAGTATTGAATTAATTACCCCAAGTGCCCAGTTTGTTGATGATGTAAACGGTTTTCACATTATGAGAAATCTGGAAAAATGTGCAAGGACCTGTTACCAGTCTGAATTCAAGCAACATACAAAACCGACGGCTGATTTCCTTCGTGGAATTATCAAGAGTGGACACACATCCGTATTGGAACACCAATCTGTCACAGTAGATGTGATTACGTCACGTGATGTGCTTGCAGAATGGACACGCCATAGAATTGGTGTTGGATATTCCGTTGAGTCCACACGTTATGTCAACTATTCTAAAGGTGTTGAATTCATTATTCCTGTAGAATATGATAAAAATGCAAAGGTATTCCCTGATGGAAAAGCCTTGGATATCCGTTATAAGATTTTCCAAGAAGCTTGTGAAACTGCTGCTTACGCATATAATCAGCTTATCAAGAATGGTGCAAAACCTCAGGAAGCCAGGGCAGTACTTCCCCAAGCACTGAAAGTAAATATGAAAGTCACCATGGACATTCGTGCATGGAGACATTTCTTTGAACTCAGATGTGCTTCTTCTGCACATCCGAATATTAGAGAAATCGCAATTGCACTTCTGCTGGAATTCCGTAAGAAGATGCTTCCTTTGTTTGAAGACATCGAATATGATAAAGACTTCTACATCAACCACAAAACCAGAATCGATAGCATTTTCCATGTCTCAACCAAGGTCGGAAAAGCACAAGGTTCCAACGTATTGGATGAGATGGAGAATAATAAAAAATCTTACAAAGAGGATAAGAAATCTATCAATGAAGCTTTCGATGAACTGTGTAATGTGTTCTCAAAAATGGAGGAAGAATATCTGAAATCTAAAGAAAAAGAAAAGATTGACAAGATGACAGCGGCTATGGACCTTGATGAAGATGTGAAAGATGAACCAGAAATTGAACAAATGTGTATTGAGGACTTGCTTGCTATGTTATTTGATAAAAGGGGTTCTGATAAGGAGCAATTGGAGAAACAGTTTATTGAAGATTTGAGATACCTGAGTTCGATGGGTGAATCATACGTAAAAGAAATGTGGCGTTATTATTTTTTTGGGCTATAAATGGAGGATTTAATAATTTAAGAAAGTGAGGAACTCCTGACTTACTTAATGTGTGATAAACAGCCCAGGCGACACTGGGTATGAGCTTACTGTCTGAACACAATGGTGTCCTTGGGTAAGAAACATTGTCGGAAAGTGGATTAGTAATTGATAGAGATTATAATGCTGCTATCAATCTACGTAATGAAGCATTAAGACAAATAAACTCTTGGAGTATGAGAAAATTCACAATCAAGGACATTTGTATGTCGTAAAATAATTTAAGAAAGTAGGTTGTTCCTGACTTACTTGATTCGTGAATATAAACAGCCGTGGCGACACACGGTATGAGCCTATCGCCAAGAACATTAGTTCTTATGGGTAGGAAACAATATGTCAGGATTAACATTATGAAACAAGAAAAAATTACAATCGTAAGTGCAGTAGATGCTGGTCTTGCATTATATGCAAATCATGAAATTGATACCAATGACATCAGAGAAATTGCGATGGTAACGAATCCATTGACAGATGTGACATTCGTTCGTGCAAAAACACATGATGGGAAACTCATCATATGGGAATATACCAGAGTCAGCAAAACTGTCAAGAGACAATACCATCGCACATATCGTTTTAAGATATTTGATTTCAAAACATTTGATGATGAAGTCATGGCAATCAATGTCTTATTTGATATGGGATATCGTGTACGTGAGATTGCAGCATTCACCGGTTATTCACCATCCACGTGTACTCGTCGTAAGAACGCAATCAAGAATGAATCTGCATATCCGCCTGAGAGATATCTCGATTTCAAAGAGAATGCAATGAAACATTTTAAGAAGTAAGGAGTGATCATATGATATGTATTCATCACAATGATGCAGATGGACGTTGTGCAGCTGCGATTGTTGCAATGCAGATTGCAAATGATTTTGAACCAAAGACATTTATCGAATATGGACATCAAAAAGCCATTGAATTAAATGAAGAAGACATTCATAACAAAGAACGAGTTATGATTGTGGATTTGGCATTGGATGAAAATGTGATGCAAGTAATTCGAAAATGTTTAAAGAAAGATTGCGATATCATCCATATCGACCATCACATTGGTGGAAAAGAATTCGAAAAGAACCTGAGTGAACGTGATAAGATTTTGTATGAACGTGTTACAAACTTTTATCGTGTGGATATTTCTGCATGTATGCTGACATATGTTTATTCCTGTATGACAATGGATGAGCAGTTGAATCCCAATTCAGTAGAATATGATTTCACAGAAGATTATACTCATCTGGCATTTTATCCAAATGACAAAAGACGTATGAGAGAATATGGTGTCCCAGATGCCGTTCGTTATATTAACGATCACGATACATGGACACATCAATTCGACAATTCCAGATATTTCGAGACTGCATTAAGAACGCTCGATACACAACCCTTGAACAATGATGTGTGGGAAATGTTGTTATATGAGCGCGATTATAAACAGATTGTTTCATTGGTAGAACTTGGTCGTGGAATTGCGAAATACCAGAAATCGATTTATGAACAAGCAAATCATAATGGATTTGAAATGGAAATCGATGGATTCAAGGGATGGGTTGTAAACTGCCCAATTGGCAATTCTCTATTATTTGGCGATAAGTATATTGAATATGATTTCGTGTGCAAATTCTCATATGATGGCAGTGTTGATAAATGGACATATACCTTTTACTCCAATGGCAATTCACAATTTAATTGTGCCGAAATCTGTCAAAAGTACTTTAATGGGAATGGACATGTGCATGCGGCAGCTGGAAATCTGGAATGCAATTATTTTGATGAAATTACGGATGCTTAATAATGAAGGGGCCGTTGGCCCCTTCCATATAAAACGTTTTCATAACTTATTTAAGAAAGGAGCTATTTATATGGCTAGAATTGACTTAGTTGGGGGCACACGTCTTCAACAAACATCAAATGAAAGAAAACTCGATCTGATATCAAATAACACATATGCATCTTCTACATCTAAAAAGAATCCAGCCGCATCATTTTTAAAAGACATTCCAACACCAATGCGAATTGTCAATCCAGAATTATTGGCAAGAGATGGTAAAGTTACAGTCATCAATACTACAAAATCGACATCGACTTTTTTTGACATAAAATATTTTGACACAGTTGATGATGCAGTTGCATATATGGATTTGTCTGAGAATGCAGATCAAGAATTCACAATTGTATTCTCTGGGGATATGCAGATTACTAATCGTACAACCAGTTTGGCAAATGTGAAACGAATTGTGTTTGGTGATGAATCTGAGACTATTGCAATCAAATATCAAGGTTTGGCAAAATTGGACTCCGTAAAACTTGGTAAAAATATGAAAACAATACCGGCACTTACATTCACATCCTGTGCGCAACTAACAACAGTTGAATTGAATGATAACCTAAAATCTATTGGTGATACTGCATTCAGTGGATGTGAAAAATTGACAACTGTTATTTTCAATGATAATTTACAATCCATTGGAAATGTTGCATTTGCCGAGTGTCCACTTGAAAGTATTATCATTCCCGATTCTGTTACGTCACTTGGAACATCATGCTTCGCTGTCGCTCGACCTACTCAGTTTGATACTGAGGAAAGAGCAGAAGAAATGTATGCAATCATGGATGCAACAAAGACCATTAAGATTGGAACTGGTATTAAATCAATTCCCACGGAATGTTTTTCTGGCAGAAGAGGTGTTACATCAATTGAATTCCCACTTACATTGGAATCGATTGATGGAGCAGCTGCATTCCAGTTCTGTACAAATGTTAAAACACTCGTGATTCCGCCAAGTATCAAACAAATTCATGCTAATGCGTTTGGGAATATGGCCGAGGACCTCAATATCATTGTTTTGAATAAAGAAGGAGCAATTTCCAATGCACCTTGGGGTGCTACGAATGCAACAATCACATATCTTAATATCGATGATGAAAAGATCAATCTCATTAATATGACAACAAATGAATTGACAACATATGATTTGTATTCTGATATGTGTGCGTATCTGGTTGCACACCCAACCAATATGTTCTCCGTTGTGATTGGTGATGATTGCACATACACAGCTACTGGTATGAATGATGAAAATACGGCATTCATCAGACGTTATCCTGATATGTGGGGTACTCAAGACTGGGCTGTCAAGAACATTGTTCTCTATCATATGAACAATGGATTTACTGGATCATTGGGTTCTGGTTGGTTGAGTAATATGACATCATTACAATCACTCACTCTGTCAAATCAGCTTACCACAATAGAACAAGGTGCATTTGAGACGACATCTATTCGACATATCACAATTCCTGGTAGTGTTAAAAATATCACACAATCTGCTTTCCGAGGTCGTACTGTGATAAATCCGGAAATGCGTAATGTATCTGCTGTCACATTAACACTTGAGAATGGTGTTGAAACAATCGATACTTCTGCATTTACATATAATGCATTTACGGAAATTACAATTCCGAAATCCGTGACATTAATTGACAATGGTGCTTTCAATTACAATCCCTGGTTGGAGAACATTACATTCGAAAGTGGTGGTACTGATCTTAAGATAAAGAATGGTGCATTCGCATATTGTCCATCATTAACAAATGTTACAATTCCAGATCATTGCTCCAGCATCGGTGCCGGTGTATTCGAAGCATGTGACGCACTTGAAGAAGTTGTAATCGGTTCTGGAATTACGGAAATACAAGAAGACATAGATGGTGGATTGGATGGTGCATTTAAAGATTGTCCAAATCTTAAGAGAATCACAATCAATAAAGCAGAGAATTCCATTACTGGTGCTCCTTGGGGTGCTCCAGAAGATTGTCAGGTCGTATGGACTGGCTAATAACGCATATCGTTTCATGTATGCGGGGCATATGCCCCGCATATTTTTATTAACTTAATTTCATGAAATAAGGAAGTGAGATTATGTCAAACAAACTCATTGGTTATGATAACCAATTATGGAGAGTAGAACAAGAATTTTTTTATACAGGAACAGATCAACCATTTACGTTAGAACCCGGAACATATTTGTTTATCTGTGAAGGAGCTCATGGTGGAAAGGGTTCTCGTGATATCAAAGAATACGGTGGTATCACATATGGTGAAATTACATTAAATGAAACAACCACATTCCATGCCGTTGTTGGGTCTGATGGTGCTGATTACAACATAGATTACGCATTATGCACCGGTGGATTTAATGGTGGAGCACATGGCGGTATGAGTTATTCATCAACATATTCACATGGACCAGGCGGTGGTGGGGCAACTGATATCCGTTTACTTCCATATGACCCAACCGAATATCCAACATACAGTGATGACGGAAGTATTATATTTCCAACATCAGAAACTCTTATTGATGTGGATGATAACACATATACACAACTAGAATACATCTATGCCATAGGTAGTAATAACTCGGGATATTTTAATACGGAATATATTCCAAAATCGAATACAAAAATTGAAACAGAGGTCGTTTGTTTTGAGAATACGATTCAAGCATATGAGATATTATTCGGTGCCAAAAATTATTCATATCAAAACAATGCATTTGTATTCTTTTCCCGTTTTAATAACAACAATATTCCAGTATATAATAGAAGTGGTGCTGAAACACAAGGTGCTGATTTCTTATATAATGAGAAAATTAAACTCATCTGTTATCAAGATAAAGCAGAATGGTTCTTCGATGATTCCGAAACACCAAATGGAAGTGTAATATCTACTGGTATTGTGAATGATTGCATTTGTCCGTTATTGATTAATACTGCAAATAATGCAAGTAATAATAGTCTTTCATCAGAGGGTAGCTGGGATAAATTTAAATTGTATTCTTTCAAGATATCGGAGATCGATACGGAAACAGGTGATGAGACTGTTATAAAGAATTATGTTCCGGCATATCGTAATGCAGATCACAAAGAAGGATTGTTTGATATCATAAATCATGTCTTCATCACATCAAATATTGGAACATGGTTGCAAGGTCCTCCGAAAACGAATCATCCATCATTAAATTCTCGAATCATGGTTGCTGCTGGCGGTGGCGGTGGTTGTCATCAAATCGAAACAGGTAACTGGAATGACGGATGTTCATATGGTGGTGGACCATATGGGTCTGTTTCTCCCGGTTATAGTACCGGGCCAGATGGATTTTGTGATCTATATCCGTCGCAAACTGACGGATATGCATTCGGTTATGGATGTCATCCCGTAAAACGAACATCATCAAATAATTATTCTGCAGAAGGATGTGGTGGTGGAGGTGGTGGATGGTATTCCGGATATGCATCTATACCACATAATCAAAACGCCACCAATATGACAAAACAAGGTGGTGGTGGCTCTAGTTATGTATTAACAGCATCCTCGTATAAACCTGATGGATATGACCCTGATTCCAAATATTATTTCACAAAAGTATTATTACATGGCGGACAAGCAATGGGAGATTTGTTTTCCAATAATCCGTTAGATTGGAATAATGGTCATGTTTACATTTGTAAGTTAGAAGAGAACATCAAAACAGGTGATATTATTGTTTATCCGTGTACCGGTAATTTAGTATCTCACGATTTACCAGCGGGAAAATATAAATTAAAAGTGTGGGGTGGAGATGGTGGTTCTCGTGCAAGGACATCCCATTGTGTAAAAGGTGGATATTCCGAAGGAATGATCAATACACAAAATGATCATGAGATTTATGTTTATACAGGTGGAAGTGGCGGTCCTCGTGCGGATATTGGATATTCTGATACATTTGCAAATGCGATGGCAATCGCAAATTTACCATCATTAAAATTTAATGGTGGAAAGAGCATGCAGAATCGTACCAGAATTATATCTTCATCTGGTGGCGGAACTGATATTCGTTTTGATGTGGATGATTTGTATCACCGTGTCATTGTTGCCGGTGGTGCTGGTTCCGAAGGTATGGTTGGTGGATACGGTGGTGTTGGTGGTGGTGAAACCGGCGGACAACCTGCCACCACGAATCAAGGTAATAACAGTGGTCCTGGCACACAATCAACCGGATATGCATTTGGTGAAGGTGAAGCAAGTGTAGGTTACAGTAGTGCATACCCTGGAAGTGGCGGTGGTGGATGGTATGGCGGATATGCCACCGTCAGAACATCTAACTATGACTGGCAAAGAGGTGGAGCTGGTGGTTCTGGTTTCACATTAACTGCAAATACACCTATAACTGATATTCCAAGTGGATATGCATGTAATGAAGAGGAATATTATTTGACAGAAACCACCACTGTACAAGGCGGGAATGATTTACCAATATGGCATACCAAAACACAAATTGAAGCAATATCTGTTTTGGCAAAGTGTATTTGCCGTGATGAATACGGATATAAATATTATGATAAAGAAAATGACACATGGGTATTATTAGAAAACCAATCCATTGATATAACAACATTTGAAACATATGGAAGTTCTTTCACATCCGATAATGGTTTATCAGATAATTATAAAATCATATCTTATGCTGAAAATGATGATGTGAATGCAATTCAATTATATGTAATACCATATGCACAAACCATTACAATTGATATTCCAGAAACATTATCCGTTATAAATTGCGATATTGATGATGTATATGACACGGAATCATTTGATCGATATTATAATATCACACATGATGATGAAAAAACCACAATCGAACTCACAGTTGATCATTTGACAAATAACCAAAAAAGATACAAAGCATATTTGTTGCAATTAGATACCGCAAATCAAAGTACTGGAAATACGTATGTAAAGTTGGATGAGCATGGTAGACGTATTTTCAAACACTATTATTTTGATATTGACAACCAAGACAAACTTATTGTGGAAGAACGAACTATGGAATTGAAAGACCCAGAGGATTATCGTGGTGAAGATGGTAGTATCCAGACTGCACAATGGTTATTACCAGTTGGATCAAAACTAGATGTTCCGAGTGAATATTATGATGGATTGGTAGATGGGGATGCGAAAAATTTAACTAATTTCACGATGTGTGAATATGATCGCACATTATATGTTGCATATGTGTCTGAGTCCACAATAGAAAGTGGTCCATTTGTTAAGATAAACGCAATGAATTTAATCGATCATACCGTTCATGGTATTCATAAATTCACGTTATCGCAAGTATATCCACGAGAAAACTATGCATCACGAGCATATCTTGGACCAATGTTGATTGATGAAAAATATTTCTATTTCAATCAATCGCAAGCATATAATAATAATGCTAATTATAATCAATGCTTGACGAGAATCAACAAAGAAACATTCGAAGTCTCCATTACTGCAGCATGTGGTAATGAATCATTTATCGCATATGGTCAAATGACATGGTGGGATGATCATACCATCATTTGTTTTGGACAGAAATCCATATTATTATATAATACCATAATTAATACATGGACAAAATATCCACACACCATCAATGGTACATCAACCACAACTGTTACAGATTGGGCAATTGGTAATACACAAATCATTGCAGTTGGTACAAATGGTAGCAATAAGAATGTTTGTGTTATTGATAAGGATACATTCGCATTGCTTAATACATTTCAATTGACAAAGGCTGATACAGCACCTTGCATTTGTTATGACGGAAACCATCTATTTTATATTGTGACAAGATATTATATCTACGCATATGATGAAGAAACATCTGAAATTGTGAAGACAATCAATATTGGTACAATGGCATATCCTGAATCAGTTCGATATTGTAATGGTGCGGTAATGATATCGCAATATTATAATGCAGCAGATCTATTCATTTATCGAACAGATTTCAAACAATATGATGCTGCTGGAAATGAAATACCGATGTTTACATCTATTTATTTACCTTGGACACATTATTCCAATAAAACATATGGCTCTTGTTACTTGCCTTATGTTGTAAATGATGTATATTACTATGGACATACAAGTCTATTGACAATCCCATATTCTGCATATGCAAAATACAAATTTGGTCCAAGAACTGATAAACATATGGTTGTATTGAATTTATCCAATATTGAACAGATTCATTATGATGAAAGATTTGTGTCTCTATCATCAAGCAACATCCAAGTGCATGAAGGTTATTTACAATATACATTTTCGGCATCTTTAATGGAGCATGTGTATGTAACTGAGACAATCTCCAAATCTGATTATCGATATTTTTTAAATAAATCGGAATTAATTCTAAAAGAGGGGTGATTAATTATGAATCAAAAGATGGAAGATTATCATAAGATTATGACATTTGCAAAAGCCAAATCCCCACATGGTGGATTTGGAAATTTATATCTTGCGAGAACAATTGATCAAGATGGAAATGTGACTTCTGAAACATATGGAATGAATATGATGACTGAATATGGGATGAACCAATATTTTGCAAATAATTCCAAACCAAATTGGCCAAGCTATTTGTATATTGGAAATAGTACAGACCGAAGTCAATCACAAATCAATGATAATGTGACAGGTGGTCATAAATTATTCTCATATGATACAACTGAGCATGACGTTGATAATGCAAGAGATACAACAATCGATTACAAATACCCTATGTATTATTATAAGATTCCCGGGACGAATCCGGAGAATGGGATCGTTACATGTGTTGCAAAATTCCGTAAATGTAAATTTGGATACAGTATTAATGGCATCAGTCAACCAATCCAAATTACCGAATACGGAATTGGTACGGATTTACAACATCTATGGACGCACTCTTGGGTATATGACAAGACCGGTAGGTATACCTACATCACCAAATCTCCAAATGAAGAATTGGAGATTACTATTTTCTTATGTATGTCTTATAAGACAAATGTGATTACAGATGAATATGCAAATGGAAGGTTTCCTGTGATGACAACATTGGAACGATTCATTGGTAATCGCATGGATGAAACAACGTTTGGCACATATGGTCGATATGATACAATAGTAAGTCGAAATAGTGTTAGTAGTGTTTCGCATACAGAAATTAAAAACCATTCACAAACCAGAACAAGGTATTTGACATCATTTAATATCATGAATTCATCTGCCAATGACCAAGGGTATATCGATGGATTTTATTCACACACAAATGGTTTCGTTGTCATTGAACCACAATATCTGAGTGCAAATGATGCAGAACAATTCTCATCGGAAATGCATGATACCTTTGGCAACTTCTATCCATATTCGATTTCCAAGTTATTTGGAAAGAAAAGTGATCCACAAATTCCAGTCACACAATTATCCATCACACCAGCAAATGGTGAAGGTTGCTGGTTGTATAATCGATTTCATGCCACAAATCAAGAGGGATATTCCAATCCTATTTCATATACTAATGATTCTGATTATTGGTATACAGAAACATCCATGCAGTCTAATCTAGCATGTCCAATTTATGTAACTGATATAAACGATACGATTGTGGAATTATATGTTCATCAGAATCTGCATCCAGAAAATCCAATATTACAATTCAACAATACAACGATTGGTACAATTTATGGTACGGATGAATATTGGAATCGTGCAAAATGGACACGTATTGAAAACCCATTCGCAATACCATCCAATTTGCAAACATGTCGGTATTATATCACAAATTCAAATACATCTGCTTTGGAGCCAGTTCGACAAAAACGACCATTCACACTTATTCCAAGTGAAGGTGAAAGCAAAACATATGAATATGCTTTGAGAACACAATCTGTTGAAATGTCATCCCATATGTCATGTGAAAATCATGATCAAGGATACTTTTGCAAAAACAATCTTCTATATGTCCCGACATCAGGTTTGATATACCAGATTGGTATCTCTGGTGATAAATTATCGGAAAGAAGTCCAAATACTGATCATATTCAACATTTCTGTTATGGAAAAATGATTGTGACAACAGAATATGGTACTACAAGAAATCATATCATATTAACAAGCGTTGATGATATTACAGCTCCTGTGAGTGTCAACTATCAAATGATGGGAGTTTCTGAAGGATTTACTACAATCAACAATTGGAACTTGGGTAATCACACATACAAAACAGAATCTAATACGGGGTTGATTTGTTTCCAAAGTTTGAGTGCTGATGAATGTGTTGTTTTGGATTTAACACGTAGAGAACCTGGCTCTGTCAACCCATATGTGAAAAAGTTGTTCCAATCAAAAATTGCATGTGCTATTTTTGATACACGTGCAACAACATCTACAAATCACCATCAACGAATTGCTTATTTGACAACAGATACAACAAATCCTTCTATTAAGATATATGATTTTGATCAATCCAGTGATGTATTGGAATTACAACCTCCCAACAGTAGCGGAACTGCTTTGACAGATATCATATGTATTTGGGGATTGAATGATCATTTATGGGCGTCTAATGGATCTACGTGGACATGGCATTGGGATTTATCATCTGGAGACACTGTTGGTGAATCATGTTTGAATAACTTTAGTTTATTCTCAAATAAAGCAAATTTGTATCGTGCTCGCATTACTGCTGTTAATGATATTATTATGCTATATGATGTGCAAGATGTTAATCTATCCCATGTATACTTCAATCGTATTGATGAAATGCAAACGACAATATTTGATTTGCGAGATTTTGAATTCTCTAAAAGTGGTTATGCTATTAGATCTTATTATAAATTAAAATATATCGAGAATGGGAACACATTGGCATTGATCGGAGATATTTATACTGATCGCTATTATGGCGAAATCTATCATATCATAATTGATCTTGGACAATATGTCAATCCTCCAACTGGATATGACCCCATCTATTCAAAGATATATTACGAATTAGAACATAATTATTCATCAGCCGATAATCATCCATCATATATCACATATGGTGAAAATGTGATATATGGCAAACGCCAAATTCCAATTGCATTGATGATGCCGATACAAATAAAAGGAAAAACAAGAACGATATCTGCTATAAATAATACGAAACATTTATCAGATAAAACCTTTGATGTGACATTTACAAATTCTCCACCAAATGAATGGGATGAAGATAAACCGGGTTATCCACCTGGTGTAATAAACTGAGATGGGGTGATTGTATGTCTAATATCCTTTATGCAAAAGAAATATTAAAGAATGCAAATAACTCTAATACTCATTATGAATCCGGACAACATATGAGAACCATACGTGGGTTATATGTAACGGGGGTCTGGCGACCCCCACACTTTATTGATCGAACATTATTTGTGACAAACATTGGGAGAAATAATAAATCTGCAAGAATTGAATCATTCTCAGAAAGAGAAGAAGATGTACATCTTACAGATTATCTGACAGGATTAACTAATTTTACATCAACAGATTTAACCTTTATTAGATTCACACAAAGCACCGGAGATGTGCACGATACCAATTATCTGACGGGATTAACCGGTTTTACATCAACAAATATGACATTCTTGAAGTTTTCAACTAAGTTTGAAAATGCAAAAGATGTGGATTCCTATTTAACTGGGTTGACAGACATGTCTACCGGAAATATCACAACAACACCATATCAACCAAAACAATCTGTCACAAGTCCTTCTGGTCCACCTTCATTACAAATTAAGAGTTTTGGTGGTGTAGTTGCCAATGTTACAAATGTCACATAAAGAAAGGAGAATGTATTATGAAATATCATGATTTAACGAATGAAATGGTTGATAAAAAGATATTGGATTTTCAAAAGAAGAATCCAAACTTGATTGGACATAATTTGTATTATGCGATTACGGTAAATGAAGATGATACAATTGCAGAAGAACGATATGGTGCAAATCTATTAACCAATCGAGGATTTCGTCAAAAATATTACTCGAGTACAAGTGGTCCAGATAATGGTCAGCTCGGCTCTAACTTACATGAATCAAATCCATATTATTATCAAGACACATGGTTGTTGATTGGTACAGGTTATACAAATGATAATGGTGCAACATATACAGGTGCTCCAAAGTTGACAGATCAATGTATGGATGAATTTGCAGCACGTGCAAGTGAATGTACAAGATCAGATATGTTATCGATTATTGAAACTGGATATGATGATAGAAATACGATGGATAATGGTTTTATCTATTTGAATGCACGAGTTGGTAGAGCCATGTTCAATTATCAACAAGAATTGGTTGCAACATCAGTAACTGGGCATACTGGTGGAACACCTGATAGTGAAACAATTGATACGAGATGGCAACAAGACCCATCCGATGGGTCGTGGTATTTTAATATTACAGAAATTGGTGGTTGCCTTGGTAGCTGGCGGTCTGGGTCCGGAGGTTCTCAACTATTCACTACCGATGATATGTATTTTCAATGTTACACTAGTACTGGTTGGAACTCATATTGGTGTAATTCATTATATCCTGCCGAAAATAGAAATACACAGGATTTTTCCAAAAAAAATCTTGCATATCATTTTTTGTTAGTGGATGATAATAATACTCCAGCGCCAATCAAAAAACGACAGAATCAAAAACTATATATTTATACTTATATCACGTTGGTAGCACCTGAAAAACTAATCATGGATTTATGGAAAGATAAAAAGTATTTATTATTAAATCCGCAAGGATATAATAATGGCAATAACCGGAATAATGTTGCAGTTTATATCGCTCCTGTTTCGGGTAATATGAGAGCTAAAGCATGGAGTAATCAAAATCCAATTACCAATTTCTGGCACGATGATGGTTACAGTTATTCCTATTTGAACATGTACGGTAGTTTTTATGAACACAAATTAACTGAAGAAGGTGAAGGGTACCCATGGGATAATAATCCATATGGAACTGATGATGGTGTATCAATCACATATCAACTTAAAACATCCCGTAGACTCATGGAAGATAAATGGTGTTTTATTTCCCATTTTGTATTTGGTGATACTTATTCGGGAGATATGTATCCCAATAATACAAATTATACCACCGATTTTTCAAAATGGTGTTGGTTAACTACGTTTGATGAGTTGGATGAAGCTGATGAAATTACGACTGAAATTTATTGTAATACCACAATCGATCTCAATATCAGTGACCAATTTGGATTGGTTGCAGATACATCATACAAGAATGGATTGATGCCCATCACATGTGTTGAAAATCCATCTTCTATCACAAAAGCTTATTTGTTCAATTATGATACAAAAGAATGTGATATCCCAATCGATATTACGATACCAGCATACTATTATGGTGGATGGAGAACATTTATTGAGAATATCATATTGAATAATTTCATTTGTCCAGATGGTGTGAAACGTGACATATTATGTTACTTTAATCCATTTGCACATAAAGATGGTGATACTGATTATGATGGTATACATCCTGGAATGATCATATCATCATTTAATGTAACGGGTATTATATTATTTGCTGCGGATAAATATTGGGATACATCGACATGGATTCAATTTGTAAATCTTGGTGATGTGTCAACACAAGAAGATCCATCCAATCATCAGCTTTTGGTACAAAAGAAATATTTTGTAATGTATGCACCTTCTGAGCTGAAAAAACGTATTATTGATGTTACATTTAAAGAAGAATGTTTACCCAAAGTCATTCCCCAAACAGATGTCACATATTTGACAAAACACAATGACACAACAGATGAAGATGATGCATTAACTATTACAAACCATGATATTATTGAAATGATTGGTGATGATGAATACAAATACTTTACAATTGGGAATTATGTGATTAAAATGAAAGGTGAGCCAGGTCGAGGTTCCCAAAATACATTGGAATGTGATAAGCAATATTTTATTCAACATGATAAATTGTTTGTTTCATTATATCATTCTCGAATTGCAAATGGTAAGAATATTGTATATCGTCTTTCTCCATTCAATAAAGTGGCAAGTTACAATACATTATGTCAGTTTATCACATTTCAAGATATCACACAAGAATCCATCATACCTGGATATGGCAATACTTGTGGTTCTTTAAAGAATCATTTCTTTGGACCAAAATATCCAACTGTGGATGCTTATGAAGATCATAATCATCGATTTATGATATTATCTACAAACTCCATTTCAACTTCCACTGAATATTTTGATGAGGAAGGAAATGCTTTAACCAATTATCCAGCATGCATTACCATATTTGATACTAATATTGATGCGGAAACGCAATATCCAACTACGGAATCAAATATCAAATTAATGTTGGAATGTAAATATGCGGACTCGACAGAATGGAGAGCTGTTTGTAATAATGACCATGATTATTATTATAATTATCAATGGATCATGAAAGATGAAGAATATCTTGAAATTGAACAAGGTGATTGTGTTATGTTTTTCACCCAGTTCTATTCCGAATATAGCCCAAGTGGTGGAAATGAATGGTGTGGTATTGTATATGACGAGAATCACAATATCTTACACAATATCAGCATAAGATATACCCCATATGTTATCACACATCCAGATGCAAAATATATGAAAGTTGCAATGGTGAAATATCGTGGTATGGATACAACCATTAGGGATGTTTGGTATACAAATAATAAGAATTATGGATCTGATGCTCCATGTATTAAGAATGCAAAACATGGTATTGTGATCAAAGGATCATCCAATAAAATGATATATAATGACATTTCTGAAGGCGTGGAATTACAACATTGGAATGTGATTGATATGACAGATCCCATAGATGGAAATGGTGATCCAAAAGTTATCGATTCTTTTGAAATTGATCCAAACTTTATCGGTGGAACATATAGTGGTGGAATTGGTTTTTCACATTATGCTTACATTGGAATGAATGACAAAAATAATATATACTCATTTTGGATGTATGATTTGAATGAACGCACCTTAACACAATTATTGGAAACATGGGGTGGATTTAATGATTCCACGACAAACAGGCATGCTTGTTTCGTTGCAAATGATGACGTATTGTGTTATTGCGGGGCAGTTAATAGCAACTCCATCACAAATGATTCATTTAATTATGGATCTGCGATTTATTGTATTACAAAAGATGATCCATCGACAGTTCACACATTGTATGGATATTCTTCATGTTTTACTTCATTGCAATTGAAGACGGTGAATTGGGGAACATCGGAGAATCCCAAAAATCAATTACTATTAGCAGCATATGGTTATAATACAAATGGTACCAATTATACAACGCGGCCGAAAATTGTATTGGATATTGGCAAATGGTTACAAACAAAGAGTTGGGAAGATGGTGAACCAGATGGATTCTTTAATACAGGAAATGTTGGAAATACTGGAGCAAATGTATATTGCTATATATACGATAAAGGTGTAATTGGATTGCGTGATGGTAAGTCCAGTGCACAAACTTCTCAACTTGGATATCGTCCATTAGAGAATTATCTGCCAATGCAAATTACGGTACAATCTAAAACAATCAATTCATTCAATAATCCATTACAGATTAATGAAAAGACATACACCTTGACAAGATCGAACAATTTGGAACACCTTGGATATGGTATAAATTAAATGATTGGGGGCCATATGGCCCCCACAATTGATTATACTAAAATCTCATCATCAATAATATTAATTTCGATATTTTCTTCATCCAATACAAACATCTCCGGAACATATCGTTCTAATTCATTTGTTGGCATATCCTCCAAACGCCTCCACCTCTGCACAACGCTCTGTGTCGTCGAGTCCATATAATTTCCATTTGGATCGTTCTTTTCATTCGTATACCAACCATTGAATTTCAAATATGCCACATTATCATGTGATTCCATACGTTGAATGATATGAGAAACGTAAATGTTATTATTCATCGTTACCAATTGCTTTGGTGTATGCACGGTGGTTAAGCGATTGAAATAATCACGTACAATCAATCTTAATTCTTGTTTTGTATTGGAAGCTAATGCTCGATTGTACAATTTTACATCAAATGAAATTTGAATATTTAGATCCGGCCAGAACAAATCATCACTTGCATAATATTGTTTATCAGAACAATAGCTGTGTGGTAGACCATATGTGGCGACTAGTTTGCAATCCAGATAATGATTGCCTTCCAAACGTTTGAAGATCACCGGTTCAATGGCTTTGTGTACCTGTGTGAAGGTTTTGACAAAGTCTTTGAATTTGTCGGATTTCATCAAAGAATATTCTACAAATGGCATGAGTTGGACTGTCATTCCACCATTCACATTAGATGTTTCGAATACTGTATTGACGATATCTTTGTAATTGCACAGGATTCCATAAATATCTTCCCAAACAATCACATTATCCTGTTTGGTCAATGTACCATCTACAAGTTTGAATATCGTATCCAGACCGTCATCTTCTTTTATCACATAATATACATCTTCAACAGGTGTGAGTTCAATTGTGCAATCTTCATCTTCATATAGTGTAGAATAATTCTTTTCCGTTTCAGGAATATCATCTACATTTACATCCTCAATTTTCTTAACTTCCTTGACATAAACAATTTGTATATTATCATCTTGATATGAGAAATTTTCTATATACTCATCCGCAATTAAAATGTCCAATACATCATAAATGGGCTGTATGTTTTTATCCAACAAATATACATCATGATCTGTTAAAACATTTTCTCTACCTTTGATATCTGTAATCAAAGTTTCTAATTGTTCTTTTACATGATTGGATGTAACAGACAATGCTGCACGTGTTGTTTTGTTCATATTTGTTTTATACAACATCTGGTGTTCTGCAACTGTATAAACATCATATAATGAACCATTCACATTATAATCATAGAATGCCGACATTTCATTGTAAGCATCTACTTGTGCAATTGTTGGCATGCTGGATTCTTGGAAATCCACAACACTTCTCATCTCTTTCAACTCTTGTACCAACGAGAAGTCACGTACATAATATTGATCATTTAATAAATAACCAGTGAAGGTATCTCCAGTTACAATATCAGAAATACGATCTGGGTTTGTATCAGATTTGAATAAGATGGAAATACGCAATTCTGGTTCGATGGCATTGATGGTGACAACCTTACCACTGCGAACAGGAGTCCAGTTGCCACCACCCACATCCAAAGAAGCAATACGAATAATATTATCCACATCCAACATTTCATTCAATGGATACATGTCTGCTTGATATAGATATGCACCGTCAGATTCACGTTGTACTGGTAACATTTCTACATGTCCAGTTTCTACACCATTCAAATACGCATGTAATACCACACGTAAATTATTCTTTTCTAATTCTACCGAAGAGGATTTGATATACAACATCGCTTCATCTTCGGAGAAAGCAGAGAATGGAATCCGATAATAGTCAATTGTATTAGACGAAGGGGATGCTTTCATCGTTGCATAAGCTAAAATGGTACCTTCACTCAAGAATCCTTGGTCACTGCCATCTGATGTAACGGGATATGAGAATTGATATACGCCAGCTGTTTGTGTGGGTTGTGCATTTGTTGCATATGGCAAACATACATTCACTGCATTCTGGATATTGTATACATAGTGGAGTGTACCACCATCTGTTGCATCAATTTCTTCACCATCATCATCGTATTCAATAAATGAATAAGAAAGGTCGATATTTAATGTGACCGTCCGATATGCTTCACCCACATTCCAAATGGCAGCTTCACCAAACTTTTGACGAGAAGTCTTATATGCCGTATCGACAGTGATGACAGCACTGAGGATCTTAATGGGTCGATTCTGTCCTTCGGTATCATCAATACTGATATCCTCTTTCAGTTGTAATGTATAATAATCCGCCGTTCCAGATTTGTTGAATTTGAGTACATCAATCGATTCCATACCATAGCATATGATTCTTGTATCCCCTGTTACTGCGATAGCTTCACATGTACCATCCACGCCCCATAAATCAGTATGTCCATACAAGTAATCCATGTTGGCAATGTCCAAATCGATTTCTTTTACATTATCCACAACAGATTCATCACGAATCCATACATCTCCCAAAGAAATATTTCCATCATCACGAACATATTTATTTCTGACACATAGATATGTCTTTGCAGGATCAAATGGTAATGCACCTTCTGATTTCAGATGAGGCAATAATGGAATGTCTGTTGCAAATATATCACGTGGACGATTGAAATATGTCCAAATGATTTCATTAATTTCTGGGGATGTTGCATTGATTAATAACTGCTTCACCCAAGCTTCCCCATGTACGGTTGTTAATTGTGACAAATCCACATAGGTTTGCACACGATAATAGTCATCTTTGTATGTGCGAGAAATCTCCACATCAATTGGTGTTGCATGATAAATGCGTGAGATATCTTCCGTATTGATATCTTTATAAGAAATTTTATCCACAGAAGGAACTCGTGTTGGCAATACTACTAAATCCACCCATGGATTAAAGTATGCAATTGCAAATGGATCTTTTTGAATCTTTACACCAAATGGATTTGTGAAGACAAATTTCTCATTGATGGATTGTAATGTCTTTGCCGTTTCAATGACAGTAGAACCTTTGGAGACATACGGAACAACAGTCCATGTATTTTCATCACCATATCTCCAAATCCAGCCAGGTGGAATGACAATTTCATTTTGTGTAATGGTGTTGTCGGAGTTGTTGAATAACATATAATATGGAATTTTACCATGTAATGTGTTCGTCCGATATACATTATCATTGTCATCTTTCAATGCAAGATAACCACTCCAAATTCTTCCCCATGGATCATCGCGTCGTTTATAGAAAAAGGGATATAAGATATTCTTGAAATAAAATGTCTTAAACCATTCATCAATATCATGATCTGTGGAAATAACATTTGCGGTATTATATGCTTCGATGGTTTCTCGACGAAGTGTTTCGGTATTCCCAATATCCGTGCCGCCCAAAGAACCACTAATGACAAATGCGGCTTTTGTTACATTTGCATTATTCGGATATTTGGTTGTGGCTGTAATGACACTGGGTTGTACGGATGGAGCTTCCGTGAAGTTAGCAGCTTGTCCATGAGAAGTGTACACCACAATCTCAAATGAAGAGTTCATTTTCGGTACAAAGAAACGAGTTCCCATTAATTGAAACATGAGACGAATCGTTTTTGGATTGTCCATGATGTAATGTACATATGGTTCCATATCCTTTACATCATCATGGATTGCTAAGATATGATCTCTGGATAATGGTTTTCTAACTTCATTTCCATCCGTATCCGTGTAGACATATGTGACATCGAATCCACAAATATGTCTATCTGTTTGAATCAGATAATCTTCATTGGGAATGGCTTGTGTATTAGAATTAATGACGGTATATTTTGTTCTCGTATATTCAGATACCGAAACAAACAAACACAACCATGTGTCTGTCACACGATAAACGATATATCGGTTTTTATTGACAGCAACACAGTTTGGTTCAAAATTGGTATATTGAATATTCCATGCAGGAGCTGCAGCACCATGATTGGTTGCAGTTTCCACCGTTTTGTATTGGAATAAGATGTCATAATCCAATGAATATACATTTCCATTTGGAAGATTAAACTTGGTATCTTTATCCAAAATGAATTCTTTGAATCCGGTATTTGGATTATCAACTGCATTATTCATCAAATCTGACATGCGAAGTTCCAATAATAGATTCGTACAACTAGGAGTTGCAAAAGCATATCCCAGATTAAAGATGGCGGCTTCTGCATAAATGGAATCTGGCAACACTGCTTTTGTGATGAATGATTCATTAAAATAAAAAGATGATGTGAATGCCATCTGTTCAGTTGCTTGTGAAATGTATTCATTAATAATACTGAATGCACCGGTGTTCAACACATTCAATGGAATGTCGTGAAATACACGTGACATCAAGTTTTGCTGGATATATTGTTTGATTCGTGAGTCATCCGAATAGTTATTTAAAACAATATCTGGCATGTGAATTCCTCCTTAAGTGTAATATATAAAGGTGGAACGGACATGTAAGTCCGTGCACCATAGGTGTTCGCACGTTGACGAACTTATGATTTCGTTTTTATATCATATATAATAGAAGGAGATGAGAATGATATGGAGAAGAAAGTGCAATTAAAAGAACAAGAGATTGTTGGACAAGAAGTTGTATTATCCGATATTTATCCAAAAACAGATACCACATCTGTTGAAGATCCTGTGACTGGAGCATCGTTGGATGTCAAGTTGGATTATCTTGTAGAAATGATCAATGACAAACTCACACGTGTTGTGAATTCTGTTAACAATAGAACAGGTGTTGTTGTATTGGACGCATCTGATGTTGGTTTGGGAAATGTAGACAATGTGTCTTATGCAGAAATCAAAGAATGGACAGATGATGCCATCGTCCAAATGTTTGCAAACAAGAGACTCATATTGGCAGATACACAAGCATCATTGGATGATTGGATGGAGAACCATAATGACCCAATCTATGACAACGTATTGTTCTATATACAATCGATTGATGAAAACAACGAATATCGTGGTATGATTGGTTATTTGAAATATGATACAAACAATGATGCATTGTATATATCTGGACACAAAGCCATCAATACAGTTGGTGAAACAGACCAAAGCCTCATTTACCAAAATGGAAAATTGGAAGTAGGTATATCTGCTATATTAGCAAATGTATTATATAATGCAGATGATGGATTATCTGTAGACTGGAATACAACAGGACATTTATTGTATACTTTTAATTCCATCTATGATTTTTCAAATTTAAATAATGCATTAGATGGGTTATTATTGACAGATGATCATTATGGAGATGAATCAGCTCCAAATATATATGTCAGAATTAATGATCGAAATGTGATTAATAAGACAACAGGTCAATCTTTATTTAAATTAAATTATGACAGTATTTCCAATATAGCAGGTTTTAAATTATTGGAAGATGGGATATCTAGTGCATATATCATTATCACAAATAGTGAAAATGATATTGCTCAAATTGAAAATATTGATTCTTTGTCGATCACACCAGAATTGATTCATCATAATACATTGGTTGGTATTTTGAGTCATTCCAGTAACACTGGTAATTGGATGTTAAGACTTATTGCAATAAAGCAAGCAGCATCATGGGGTTTGACAACAGATTCTGTATATCAAACACCAAACACGATTCGACATATCAATGACAGTATTTTGAGAGTGGATACAATCGGCGATACATCCGGCATTCAAGCTTTATCAAAACCAACACAATATGACATTGCAAATGTGGCAAATGATGGTAATTACAATAAGTCTATCCCGAATTCACAAATGAATTGGAAGTTTACTCCAGAAGGAATTCATACAATTTATACAACCGCATCTACCAGACAAGGTGGACTGTTTATTCCGACAGATGCATCATTAATGACATACTCTTATGATGAATATGGTTTAAAACCAGAATTAAAGAATGCATCAACAGAACTATCATCCTCTAGAATTGATAACTGGTTTGCAAATACACCATACCATCTGGATCAAACACAATTGGAATCTCATGAGGGTTATCTTAACAAACCAACATTCATCGGTATTAATCTTGTGAAATGGAAAAATGAGGTTGAAGATGGTGGTGACACTGCAATTACTTTAATCCCCATCTCTGGATTAAAAGTAATTGATGCATATGATGCCAATAAACATGGAGCATTAACATGGGCTGATTTAGGACTAGATGAAACAGTCGATAGTGAACGATTATTGAAAGATGCAAATGTTTCATCACCATTTGACTTACCCTTTACAGGTGGACTCATGGTGAATGTTGGGAAAGGTTTGGAAATCATGCCAACAGCAGTACCAGAACATGGTGAAGATTTCAATACACAAGGGAAAGTGAATGTGCGTATCGGCAATGGTTTGACATTCGATGATTATGGACGTATTGAAATTGCAGATAGTGCATTCGGTGCGGATACCTCATTTGATCGAATTATTGAATTCCAATATGGAGATGGGTCTTATCAATATCTGAATGAGATTGTTAACAATCCAAATCGACATCAAATCATGCATGAAGATCAGTTGCTGGATGGTTCGGAAACAAAAACCATATTCCGTTTGGGTGATGGTTTACGCTTAAAATATATTGAAGAGGATTTCCCACAACTTTTGTTATTCCAATTTACCATGTCACAATTGCGAAATAGTGGAATCTTTGATGAAAATCATGTGTTGGATGATATGACATTTGTTGATTTAAAAACAAGAATTGCAACATTGTACCATTCTACGGATGGGTTGGATTATGATAAATTGGTATCCGATAGCAAATCCATTTTATATAAAAATGATTATGTGGAAAACTTTGTTAGCTATGGTATGTTATTACATCTGGGAGCTAGACTGGGTAAAACCGCAACAGAATTGAGTATTGGATTAACAACGTCTGATCTTGAAACGTTGTATGTTACAAAATATCCAGATTACGAGGGAAAAATAAAACCAGCATAATGGAGGTGTTAATATGCCATTAATTGAATTGAATACGGGTGATGGTTTGTCCACTTCTAAATTACAAGTAAAATTGGATGCTGTCACACCAAATAATGATTTATGTGTATACGCAGATGGATTATATGTGAACGGTAGCACCTCTGATGGTTCTGGTGGTATTAAATTGAAAAAGAAACTCCATTATTATTACATCAATACAGATATGAGTCCATGGGATGCAAACTATAATGGAGATAATGATCAATTTGATAACTACATCTGTTGTGATTGTCAAGCACATCGTTGTTGGGATGCTACGTTTGATACAGATGATGAAGCAACCAGAGTGCCAACTTTAGTATCTGGAAAAAATGAAGAAGACAAATTTCGTCCGGAAATCGATTGGGTATTACCGGGAGATTTCTTCCGTGTCAAAGTAGATGAAAACAGATATGAATACTTCATCATCACGGAAGTATCACCAGGTCCAATAACAAGAACATGTTCTGGATGTGGTCAATTAATCTATCCATATGATGGATATTGTGAACACGGTAATCCAAAATATTATTATAATCAAACTGATAATCCCGCATATGATCCTGAAGCAGAAGGAAATGAAGTAACAAGTGTGAATGAAAATAATTATGAAGCACCAAAGATTTGTCCGATCTGTGGACAACCCATACTAAAACAATCAACCGAAGGTGTTGATGAGTTAATCGGGTTGCCGGGTAATAAGCCAGTATCTTGGGCTTCTTTAGGAATTGCAGGTGATTGGTAATGCCAGTGATTGAAATTACAACAGATACATCATTGGTATCAAATGATGATGGTTTGTCATTACAATTATCCAAACGATCGGCAAATCGATTGGAATTTAATGATAAAGGTGAATTGACATTAAAAGAGATAGAGGCAACAGGTTATCTACCATTGAATGGTGTCATTGGAGAATATGATGTCCATCTAGAACAGATTGGCGCTGATTCCTCATGTACACGTTTGGCAAACTGGAACGATACAAATGGTGACGTGAAAGAAACTGGAGCAACTGGAGTGGAAGGTAGAGACGGTGTTAATTTGATTGGTCTGTTTACTGAACTCATGACAAATGATGGATATGATTTGAGTGTTACTTTTTGGCCAAAGGAATCTTATGCCAAAAATGAAACATACAAAGGAGAGTGGAGTTAATGCCATCGATTGATATTGAAGCTGGAAAGGGAATCAAAATCACCGATGATGGTGAACTCACTGTTGCATTGGATGCTTCTAAATCAACAGAATTAAAAGGTTCTGAAAATGGGATTTGGGCAAAAGGTCAGAAGACACTCAGTGACCAATGTACGGATGAATGGAGTGTGATCACCAAACCAAATGAAACTGGTGATGAAAGAACCATTTATGGCAATGCCAGAGTTGTTGGGAGATGTTATGTATTTTGCATGTTGCGAACAAAACGATTGTGGTCTTCTGATGATGCAGATGATCCAGACCGTGTTCGTATCCTTCGTACAAAAGACCCATCTGTTGCAACTGCAGATGATTTAAAATCCGCAGATGATTTGGTTCGAGAAATCAATTTACAACGCTTTTATGCAGCAAAAGAATCTGATGGTTCTTATGCCGCATCTCGAGTAACCCCGAGACCCGGTTCATTAATTGCATTTTCCGATGTGGTCTATGGAACGACGGTTGGTTCAACAAGAATCTATGAAGACGGTACCAGATTTCCTTGTTTGACCACTTATACAAAAAATGGAAGTACCATTGAGAAGTTGACCGCTCCACAAAAGATTTATGCATTGTTTATGGTTACACGTGCACAATATACAGAAGCTGGTGCAAACAAACAGAATTATTCCAAATCAACATTTCCGGGTGCAACACCATCTACTTATCAATGCTTGATGAAGATTCGACTGAAATGTTTGTGGAGCGACCAAACATCATTCCCGATATTCGCAAATAGTTATGGATGGACAAAAGGTTCTTATTTACTAGGAACTCATGATTCAGCATCAAGGGACTATGGTCAGTGGGATTTAACTAACATTTATGAAGACAGCGATTACAATATTTCATAATAACATTTATTGTAGGAGGAATGCAAATATGCAAAAAGAATACATTGCAAATGAACAAATGTCATTCAAGGATAAATCGTCATTAGCTGAAGAAAAACATGGCCTTCGTGGTGTCATTCAGATTTATCGTAAGAACAAAGAAACTGGTGAAGTTTCATTCTGGGATGAAAGTGAGAACACGATCGTACTGGGTGGGTATCAATGGATATTGATGAAGATGTTCGGTTTGTTCTTGGACAGTTCTCACGGTAAAGTGACAGATGATTTGACAAGAGATACCACATTGGCAATTCCAGATTTGAATAACAGAATGCAAATTGGTGTTAATCCCGGTGAAGATACACCAGAAGGAAGTGCATCTGGTTCAATCGATGGATATACCAGAATGGAAGATAATATCGCCGTAAATCATATCTGTCAAGGATTTATGATTGGTAATGGTGGTGCTGGTGAAGATTCTGTTACCACAAAGAATACATCTTATTCCTTTATTAATCTTCGAAATCCGATTCCATTCCGTGAAACAACCTCTACCGACACAACAACCGCTGGTAAATATCTTGGTTGTTACTTTGGTAATGAAGATGCGAATGTTGGTAAAATTGTAAAGGCGGCATACATTAAGAAGTTTGATTCCACCCCACATATCTATCATTCTTGGTGGGTAGATGATCAGAGATGGGATTATGTCGATCCAGTTACACAGAACTATCTTGGTCCTGATACAGATACAACTGTTTGGAAGACAAATCGTATTGAGACATATGTGGAATGCAAATTATCCATTTCCGATACGGATTGCCAAGATTACTTCAAGCATGCTGGTGTTACCAGTACTGCACAAATCAATGAACTCGGGTTGGTTGCATTTGATACTGTTTTGGGTGAACGTTCTATCATCGAAACATGTTACAATCAAAAGATTTATGATTTCTTGAAGATTGTATATACTGCAAAAGGTAATAAAACCCCAACATCCAATCAAAATAAGATGTTCAAGTTATTAGCAACCGAAATCAAAACGATTCTAAGACCACTTGCATCTACAATCAGTCAAAGCAATATTCAAGCATTTATTGAAGCAATTCCTGACTTTACTGCAGAAGATTTGGAATCTGATGAATATCCAGTTGAGAATTATCAGTTGTTGCAACAAGAATTTTCCGCTGATAGTAATATCGGTGCACAAGCATTCTATAATCAGGATGACACCATTCAGTATGTGGAAGATAATTTCTTGACTAAATTACAAGATGCTGATACTGTAAACTTGACATTGGATGAAGCACAGAGAATCAAACTGGTCACATATTATACATTCAATAGTATTCCGATTTCTCAAAACTGGGAAATTCTGATTAACTATCGAATCTATGCGAATTAACTATGAGGAGGTGATTTCGTGTCTGATGTAAATCATGAAAATGAATTGAAGATGCGAGAGGAATATTCTAATTCCATACTGAATAATGTTGCAACTGTCATTGGATACTGGAGCCATATCGGTTGGTCTACGGTAAAGATTGTTGTAAATAATGAACCAAAGCCATCCCAAAGACCCAGGTTATCTGGATATCGAGTTTACGTTCCAGGAGCATACAAAAATGCTGCCTTTTTCAATAAGAACGTATTACCCAAGCTTGGAGATCTATGGATTGATACACCATGTAAGATGAATGTTGATATCTACGCAAAAACACCAACATCTTTCTCAAAAGCACAAAAGTTATTGGCTGAGATGAAAATACTTCGCCCGTGGGCACATACAGGTGATATTGATAACTACTGTAAATCGGCGATGGATCAAATACAACCGAACAAGAAACGTGGTCATCGAGGTATTCTCGCAGATGACTCATTGGTGATTGAATTAAATTCCAACAAGTATTATTCAGCTACACCACGATATGAAATCACAATCACTTATATGACAAAAATTCCAGAATGTATTAAGAATATTATGAAATTAAGAAAGAAGGATGATTGATATGCCACGTGATGAATACAAAGATTGGATATCACGAAATGGTGGTCCGAGTGATGAAGATTATGAGACTACCATGGATACGATTGGTAATACAAAAGATTTATATAAATCTTCACTTGGTAGATTTCAAAAGGGAGTGAAGAAAGCGAAAAGTACCAAATCTATTATTGGTATGGCTTCTCGTAACACCTTTGATTTCCCAGTTTTTATTTCCAAGAGTGTACCTCTGGATTATGCGACTGCAACAACAATGTTATTGGAACAATTGTATGCGGCATATGTACAGATGGCGGTATCTCAGAATCCATATGTTGATGCAAAGAGTGTTGAATGTGGTGGTCTATTAGCCAAGTTCAATACCAACATCACAAAGTATGTTGAATATGTTGCATTAACAGACACAGAATATCAACATGATGCTTGTCATAATGAAATCTACACGGAAGATGCAGAATTCGTATTTGATATGATTGATGTATCTGATGAAGATGCGGAAGGTATTCTACAAGAAATGAATTATGAAGCATTATCTGAATTCGATGACTTCTTCCAAGAAGGCGGTGGTGCTGGCGCAGGAGCCGGGGCCGGAGCAGGTGCCGGAGCTGGTAATGGAGGAAATGGTCAAAATCCTATTCCAGCTGCAAATGCAAGAAACGTACAAGCCCGTCAGGATATTCAAAATGTAGATGCTCGTGGAAATCGTGTGGATTATGATGCACATGGAAACATTGTTGGACGTCATCAGGACACTCCTTTTGAGCAGTATAACAGGGACGTATTCCGTCGTCGTCTTAAGAACAGAGCTGATTCCGAAAAAGCTGTTGCCGATGCTGAAATTGCTGCACGTGATTTGAAGAATTACAACAAACATGAACGTGAGAACACAGAAGGACATCGTATGAAGATGATGAATCGTTCTCCTGAAGTATTGAAAGAGGAAGACATGAGAAAGATGAATTCCATGAAACCTTTATTGATGAAACTTCAGATGAGGGTTACTCGTCCAGGTCAACCAGATGATCCACGTGAATTTGTAATCGGTGTACACTGTCATGCTCGTTTGATTGAACCATCTACTTTGCCAGATGTTGTTAAGTTCCCATTGAAAGAGATGAATGCAATTGCTCGTCGTGCAAAATGGAAAGCTGGCGAATTGAAATTCATGAGAGATATCGTATTCCAGATTAAAGAAAGAAAACAAACCGCTGTTGATGCAAAGGATCCAAAACGGAAATGGTATCGTCGTTTATATGAATTGGCACATTCCAAAGGTGATGCAAATGTGTCTGGATCTGTATCTGGAAATGGTACAACTGGTCTGATTCCAAATGCAACCATTATGATTACAAATGGAGATGTGGAAAATATTAAATCTCAAACCAAACTTGATGTATTGAAACCATCATTGGCAAAGAGATTGTGTAATGAATTATTCCTCATTTCATTTGTGGTAATTGACCAAGATGCAGAATCCATTAAACTTTATATTCCTGAATTATATAAAGATTGGGAAATCCACTCACTCGCAAGTGTTGAAAAACAACTTGCTGAATTATCCACTGCAGGTTCTAAGACAAGAGACCTGTTCAAATTGATTAAGTAATAGGAGGGTTGATTTATGAAAGAACCTGAAAGCAATTTAAAAGGAAATCTGTCAGATGATCAAATTCAAAAAGCAATTGTAAATGTGATGAAAGAATTAAATGACATTTATAAGAATAAAAGTTCCGACGAATACAAGATGGCAGGAGACATTACCAAGTCTCCTGTCTATGATGGAATTGAATCTGCTGTTGCAAATCTGAGCACATTAAAAGGTTTTCCAAAACAAGATGTTTCAGATTACCAGAATCTGTTTAATGCATTGCACAAACCCATGTACAAGAAGATGGTTGCTGAATATCTGAAATCTCCGAATGAACAGAATACTGCATTTACAACAATCTTCACACTTGGTTATCGTACGTTATTGGGAGATTTGTCACGTATCTATGCAGCAACGGAAGCCACAGAAAGTGGTATCGTATACCATCCTGACCAAGCTGCAAAACAACGTGCATTAACAAAATCCTTCATTAAAGCATTCAATAAGAATGTTGATGAAGAGTACAACAAAGCTGTTCGTAGAAATGGAAACAAACCCAAAATGCATCAGGAAGGTGCTTTGTTCTCCGCAATTGGCTCTGGTGTTACTGCATTATCTACATTCTCTCGTGCACATGAACTTGGACCGATTACCGCATTCTTCCGTGACATTTTCAATTTCATCTTCGGTGCTCGAAAAGAATTGAATCCGATCTCCTTCATCAGTCATCGTTTGACCAAAAGTTATGATTCTTTGGTAGATCGATTTGAAGATACACAGAAGATGTATAATGCAACAAAAGAAGCTTATGAAGAATATAAGAATTCTCCCGGAAGAAAAGATATAGCGATTGAAGGTAGATATATGAGAAACCTCAAGAAATACAACATTGCCATGAAAACATTACAAGCAAAGCTTGCGCATTATGACTCTCGTGCACAAGCAGAAGCGGAAGAAAAGATGTATAAAGCAAGAATGGAACAACGTCAGAAGATGAAAGAAGAAGCGGAAAGAAAGGCTTCTGAAAGAAAGGAGAATACAAGACCAGCTCCCAAACCAGAACCGACACGTCCGACTTCTTCTATTCCAAAGCCAACAACATCTGTTCCAAAAGAAATGCCGAAGCCAGAACCTTCCCCATCTGAACAAAAACCGACGGAAGAGAAACCCAAACCACCAAAGGTTGACACGGGAGATCTCGATTTCTAAAATGATATAATGTGAGGGCCCATATGGGCCCTCTTCTATTATTTTAATTTTGTATCTATATATAATTAATATGATATAGAAATATATCAATAATATTATTATAAGACCAGCTCATGTCTTAAGAAACCGAGCGATATTCCAAAGGAGGAATTACTATGTTTGAAATCGATGAAATTGAAGAAGTAGAAATCAATGACTCAAATAATTCCAATGCTGGATATATTTATACCAGCGAAGAAATTTGGAAGATGGGTATCGACACCATTAAGGCGATGAATAACGATACCTGAAACCCTGCGAAAAGCAGGGAGGTGAGTATATGAATTATCGTATATTGACCTCTCTGCTTTTTTCTTTTCTTGTACACACATATTGTTTAATTGAGGGGGTGATACAATGATATTGTATCAAGCAATACAAACAAGTGCAATGATGTTATATTACTACTACTTGAGTTATAAACGGCTTCCATTACACTTAGACCAAGATGTGTTAAATCAATTTACATCACACATCATACAATTGTTCAAATGGAAATTCCCAACAATGTCATTGACAGCTGAAGAATTCAATGATCCGGATTTCATATTATTTGATGAACCATTTGATGAAGTATATCAATCAGATACTCGAGAGAACATGTATTCTTCTATGTTGCATGATTTAATTGAATTTCCATTAAAGCATTCGCTTATCATAACAGATGATTATACCATACTACAAATACTACCGATTCCATTTGATAGTTTGGATATTACACATGGTATGATAATAAACTTCTTCACTCCAATATTGGATAGGTCAATATGATAACGTAGGCAGGTGAATATTATGACATTTAACATTCAGATTCTAGATATCAATCACAACCACATCGCAGATGCAATGAATGCATCCATGGAAGATGTATTAAAGTTCCTGAGAAAAGGAATGGTTGTGATTAACATGGCAACTGGATTGGAAATGAGTGAATCCGAATTACTCAATACAGTCGGTGTTGCTGATTGTGTTATGCCAGGATAAATAAAATAATTTTGGCATATATAGTATTACAGTGTATTAGAGATACAATGTATCCTAATCATAAATTAATTATTTTATTACAGGAGGTAATCTATTATGATTACAACAGCAAATCATTCGTTAGCCGCCATCGCTGAATGGGGAAACCAGGCATTCAACAATGTGAATGGAACTACTCCCGAACTTCAGCAAGCTTTCCGCCAGACTTTGAAAGCTGGTATTAAGAAAGCAAATTATCCGAGCTGTGAAGCAGAACTCGGTATCATCGATGAAATCAATGACTTCGATGTGACACCGATTGCCGAACAGATTCCCAATGCAGTTGCCAAGTACATGGCTGAAACAGGCCGTGCACTGAATCTTCCCGCACCAGACAAGAATACAGCACCTGCAACACTCAAACTCATTCACAAGTATGAAACTGTCAATACAGGTATCATTCAGATGGGTGACAAGAAAGGTCAGCCATATGAATCCAAGGTAGCTGCTCATGATGAATACAAAATCAAGAGCAACAACAAACAGTTCAAAGACTAATCAGTATCACAACAATATCCCCCACATATGTGGGGGATGACTTTATGGAGGTTTTTATCATGGAAAATAATGTATTTAAGATGCTCAAAGAACAGATGATTCCGGATATCGAATTCGCATATGATGTATTGGCAAAAATGGTTGACAAATTATATGAGACTTATCCGGATTTAAAATTGACAGTGAAAGGTGTTCCAAGCATGATTAATATCTGTGCTACCTTTAATACTGGCGGTAGAACATTTGAATATGACATGCGTATCATTCCGCAGGTATATGCAAATGGAACACCTGTTGCATATATCGGAATAAGTGAAAAAGCACAATCAGCTCGAGAACAATCCCATCGTATTCCGAACGGATACACATCAAATTTGGTAAATAATCCATCCGTGAATGTGCAAACAAGTCCATCTCCAGTAGAATTGGCTTCGACTATCAACAGTATTTGTTTCATCGATTATGGTAGAAAATATAAAAGTATCATGAAACATGACAGAGCTATCAAGCGGTTCAACAATGAAGCAATGTTTGATTGGATTTACAATTTAATCAAAGACCTTGATAAAGAAATGGATGATGGTGGAATTCCAATTGACATGCAGCTGGAATCAAAAATGAGATGCAATGAGTATGATGATGAATATTAATCACACAATGAACAACCGGGGCATATGCCCCGGTTGTTTTTCTTGTGTATTAAACACCTTTTGCAAGACGTTGAATTTGTTTTGGAATATTGTTATCTGGGAAAGCATTCTGTGGTGTTTGTTTTGGAGTTGTGGTTTGTTGTTTGCCTGATAAGTTATCCATTTTATCCAGAATCTGTTGTAACAGAATTTCCACTTGTTCCGCACGAACATTGTACGTATGATTCATCATACGATCTATCATTTCATCTTCTGCTTTAGAAGACTTTGTGACAATCACATTCGTAGTAGATGCTTGCGGAAGTTCGTTTGTATCAATCATTAGATTGGATAGATCATTTGTACCAACAGTTTGCATGATTTTGCTTTGATCAATTGGTGGAATCGGTATCTCATCACCGCTACCAGTAATGGCATTGTTTACAACACTACTCAATCCAGCATACTGTGATGCATCTACATAGTTTGCAATACCACCAATAGATCCAAATGCATAGTTGGAGAATCCTTTTCCTTGGCCACTGTTACGTGCAATGCCTGTATAGCCATATGTCTTAGCTGCCCAGTTTACTGCAGTTGGATGTTTACCAACTTGATATCCACTTAATGCCAATCCAGTACCGCTGGTACCACCAGTTGCTGCAGATACAGATAATGGTCCAGATGGGCGGATGACGTAAGTATAGTTTCCTCCCAAATTTTCCCCATCTTTCATAACTTCAGCAGATGCTTCACCATTTAACATACGTTCTGCGATTTTTTGTGTGTTTAAGATACCATCAGTATACCCATAGTTCCAACCTTTTAAACGGCCATCGATCATTCCATAACCGACTTCACCATGTCCATCATAAACCAGTATATCTCCAGGTTGTACACCTTCTTTACCAATTTCACTCCATTTGTATGCTGTGAAGTCTGAAGAATCCTCTTTATCTTTCTTAATGGGGTGATTGCTTTTATCAGATGCACTGACTAATGCACTAGATTGGACATTTCCAGTATCATATCCGAGATAATCAATTGCATATTTGAACATGCCTGTACAATCGGGTCGACCATGTAATGTCTGACCATCCAATGTGATTGTATGTTCTACTTGTGCATAGTCATGTAAACCTTCCAAGTCGGTTTGATGAATGACTTTATTTAATGCATTAACCCATACAGAATCTTTTGGATCTGTTGGAATAGTGCTGGTACTATCAAACTGACCACCGTTTACGTCAACCACACCACCATTTGTTCCCTTGAATTTATCATATGCTTGTTGTGCACGTTCACGACGTTTAGATTGTGCTTGACCATTACAACGTTCAAATTTATTCATCCATGTGTCTGCAGCTGCTTGTACAGAACCAACATTTTGCATTGCGGAGTGTGCACTCTTTTCGCTACTTTCCAATTCGCTCTTCATGAATTCCAATTGCATTGGTAAGTCAGCAATTGACTTTCCGTCAGATGTGGCTTTAGATAGCATGCTTGTTCGACGACCACTAAGCCATTGTGCAATACCGTATGGATCATTTGTACCAAGTGGCCAACTATGTGTGGAATCAAATTTGTCAACCAAATCTCTGTTGAAGCTATCGGGTTGTGAATGGTCGGATCCGCCTTGTACATAGACTGCCATCGGATAATATGCACTTTCTGCGGAAAGGTTACCCATAACACCAGCAGATGCCTCTTCGGAATATCCCAAGTTATTTCTCAGATAATTCCAGATAACACCCATATTCGTATCTTGGTTGGAATATGTGGAATATGCATCAGGACCACCAGTACCAGTTCCGATTTGTGAAGCATTCTCAGCATAATTGGTTTGTGCATTTGTTTCATAAGATGATGGCGCAACTGCATAACCATTTCTCAATAACCAGTTATAGACACCGACAGCAGTACCAACATTCTCTGCCAATCCTTTTGTGGTATAAACTTTTGGAGGTTGCAAGTCGCCTTGATAGAAGTATGTGGAACCTTCAATCAAATCAGTATTCAATTTATCTGCATAACGATCACCAGGGCTAAGTGTAAACCCAGCTCTACCAGTTGTTTGTTTAAAGACAGATTCACCGCCCCCTTTCACAATATCATCACGATATGTTCCTGAAGTGGTTTTACCATCCATTGGAGTCATTCTCCAATATCTATCTTTAATATACTTCAATTGTTCTTCCACAGTACTTCCAGCAACACCTGATTCAACCCAGTTCATGATACCTTCAGCACGTTGACCAGATCCATCATATGTTGTTGCAGTTAAGCTCTTTGTGTTAACCAGTTTTTTTGCACCATCTTCCCAGATACCTGTGGAAATGATTGTTGCAATTTCAGCTGGAGTCATACCAGCGGCCGCACCTTTTTGGATAAATGCTGGCCATTCATCGGCATATCTTGTTGCATAAGTGTCCCAAACGTTACCACTTTCAAGTGAACCTTCAAATGGGATTTCACCTTGTACCGTTCCCGTAGATGCAGCAGGTTGATGGTACTTAAAGTATGTTAATGGATTAACCCATGATCCATCTTCATTACCATGTCCAGGTGGATTGATTTGATAGTGGAGATGTTCTCCAGTTGACATACCAGTTGTACCAATCACACCAAGCAGTTGACCAGGCGTAATGGTATCACCCACATTGACCGTCGGTTTATCACGCATATGTGCATAACGGTGGAAGTATCCGGCAGCATCTTCGAACTGTACGGAGTTGCCCCAACCACCATCGCTACCTTGGTTATATGGGGAATTCGGATTTCCCTCATTAGCATATCGAACGTCGATTACTTTACCACCTGTGATTGCATGTAATTCAGACTTACCAGCTTGCATAATCGATGCAGGATATGTGAGAATATCCACACCCTGGTGAGAATCACCAGATGAACCAGTACCACTAGTATCCGGATCAGAACGTCTGGTGTACCAGTTATTATTCTTTGAGAATGAGTATTCTGATTCACTTGCACCACTTGTCTTCAAGAAGAATTCATGAATGGGAGATTGTGATTGTGAAACACCACCATCTTCAGTGATGTTTGTATCAAAGATGGTTGGCTGATATGCATCCGTCCACATGACAGCACCACCATCAGAAACAAACTTGCCAGCGTATGGGTCATTATAAGAGGATTCTACAATACTGCTACCTTGGCCGAGAGCAGCATTTAACATACCGCCACTCCATGTACCGGTCTCGGCATCATATTCACCATAAATAGAAGACATACTACCTTCAGATGCATCCATCATGCCATTAACTTTCATAGCATTCATGATGTTAGCATTGTTCTTAGCAACAGCATTCAAGTATTTACGTTTTGTGGATTCATTATCCCATAGAGCCTTAATTCTAGCATTATAATGATCATCTGTTTCAGTTTCATATTTTGGATTATTCTGAACTAGCAATTGATATGCTTGTGATTCATATTGTTCATATTCTTCATTACCAACTGCTTCACGAATTACTTTTTCAACACGTTTTTCTTCTGCTTCATTCACTGATTCTTCTACTTCGGAATCTTCATTTGCAGAGAACATTTTCAGAATATTCGAGAAGATACCAGTGAGTCCACTCATCGCATTCTTAATACGTTCGGAGAAGCTATCACCTTCGATTGTTGGTATCACACTTGAATTTGAATCAGCAGAGAGTTTTTGTTCTGTGCTAATGTATCCTGTACTACCACCAGGAGCTGCGGTGATAGTAGTGCTGGCTGTTCCAGCAATTGTGCTACCTGTATAATCAGAAGATGTTGCATCATCGATGGAATCTTCGATGATATCTGTTGCAACACTAGTTAATCCATATTCTTTCAGATAAGAACCAGCCATTGTCTTGAATAGGTTTGCCCAATTGACCGTGTTAATATTAATATTCTTGATATGGTTTGCAATCCATTTCTTTAATGTCGGATATGGTGGTGTAGAGTTTGGATTTTTCTGCATATATGTTGCAAGTTCATTTTGGAAGTTGGCGTTGACAGCGTTGTATAATGTAGAAGATTGTTTTTGCATTGTGCTAATTACCCATTCTGCACGTTGATCTGCCGACATATTACTCCACCACTTCAAACGAGCAGAATCAGCATCTGAAGTATTAGCAATATTTGATCCAGTGGTATTAGTGACAGATGATGTTTGTTCATTAGAAGAAGAGGATGAAGGTATATTCAGTGTGTTAATAACATAATTCTGTCTAATCCAATTTTTGATTTTTTGAATCAATGTTTGATAATCTTTTTCCGCTAATTTTCCATTTGACAAATATTGTACATTGAAATATGCTGCATTCCATTCATTTGCGAGCCACTTGTATTTGCCAACAGAACTTGTTGTCATTTTTGCACTATACATGCTATAGAGGCTATTAATCGCGTCTCTCTCCGAATCTGTTAAATTGCCTGCACCAGCACCATTCAGCCACCATTTTGTTCCAGAGTATTGAGTGGATGAATCGTCAAATTTGATATAATTGTAAACAGCTTTGCTCCTATTGGCAAATTCTTCATTTGTCAATGTAGTAGTTGTTGTCGTTGGACCATTCCCATATAAACCATACAATGTACCATGTGTTCCACGAACATCTCCAGAACCATATAGACCAACAACAGAAGAAGATGCTAATTCATTTGCAGAACGACGTTCTACTCGACCACTTAATGGATTGGATACATAAGCACCACCAGCATGGTCTGTACCAACGACGTTGATGTAGTGTGTGTTTCCAGAACGTGTTCCGAATCCAGCACCACTACCAACAAGTGTAACAGGGTTATTTGGAGTTGCACGATTCAAAGATTGTGATGTCACACCACCGACCTGATATCCCATACCCATGGATGCAGCTGTATCAATAAATCCACCAACACTTGTACCACGAGAAGAAGAATAACTACCAGAGGATGCCATGCTACTTGCTAACGCACCAGCATTTACATTTCCACCACGTCTGTTGGCAGCATCCGCTAGTGCAACAGGACCACATCCACGTTGACTCATGTTCAAATAAGATCCATATCTGCCTTGTGAATCACCAGAACCAAAGTAATCGCGATAACCACTCACTGGTGTTGTCGTAACCGGTATTGTTGGGATTGTCACAGTTGTGTTAGTATTAGTATTAGTAGGATCATTAGAAGTTTCATTGGCAACTGATGTATTATCTTCTGCAATCTCAGAGGATGTTGTTGTGTCAGTAGCATCCGGATACAATGATGAAATATAGAAAGGCTGTCCTGTTGTAAGATACGATACTTGATTTGCTTTCGATGTAATACCTTCAGCTTGATATGCCATACCAGAAGCAGACATACCAATTGATGTTTGGAATAAAGCTGCACCAGCAGCAGTGGATCCAGCAGCGATCAATTGTAATGCATCAGCAGCAAGTTGTTGTCCGTAATAAGCTTGATCATTACCAATCGACAATTTTGTCAATGACTCAATCGATTCCAATGTGGGAACAACATCTGCCTTGAATGATGCATACATCGGAATGAATACCTTAGACGCCATCATCATTTGTTTATTGATATGCTTGGTTACATTACCCAACATCATTTCTTGATATGCATTACTATTTTCCATCGACGGTTCTACTGTTTCTTCTTGAACAGTTCGCATCTTGTTCAATTCATTCCAAATCGCTTCCATGAATGGACCAAATGTTTCGATTGGATTATACCGTTGATCCTCACTATAGGTATCACCAGAACCATTGATAGAATCCATCGAACCACCAGTTGATGGAATAGGTGTTGCAATCGCATTCGATTGATCGGCCTTTAATCCAGAAGCGGACGCATCAGATTTGGTTTCTTTATTTTTACCAGTCAATGCGCCAACCGACGAATCAATCTGTTCTTGTGCACCTTCAAATGTTTCTTCCGAAGCACCAAACATGTCGATTCCCGCTTGTTTAATCTTCTTACCGATACTTCCCGTAAATGGCATTAAATCTATGACAGTACCAATACCTTCTAAGATTTTACCGAGGACCATTTGGATCGCACCAACTGCACCTTGTATACCTCCTGCGAGAATACCAAGAACATTTGCAACCTTTGTCAAGAGCCATGTTGCATCATCAATGAATTTGCCTAATGGTCCATCTGTCACCAACCAATTGATTGCTAATGTCGTCAGATTTAATAATGGATTGAGAATTGGCATTAATGCACTTATTAAAGCACCAGCAGCTTGTAGAATTGGAGTCAATACCCCGGTTAATACTTCACCGATTGATTCAACGATCGTACCAACTGACGTAAGAATCGGTCCGACAACATCCATGACAAGATCCAATATCATGTTAATTGGTCCAACCAGCACATCGATTAATCCTGTTAGTACATTTAAAATGGGATCAAGCGCTCCTATGATTCCACCTAACAACTCACCAACTAGATCAACCAATACATTTAGCACGGGCATTAACGACTCAACTAATTTAACAACTAAATTTGCAACATATTTAATGGAATCGCCAACAGCTTTTAATAGCTTCTTAATGGTTCCTGTCAACTTCTTAAATGCTTTATTTAATGGCTGAACTGCAGTTGTCAATGTTTTTTGAACGAGATCCATGATGACTTTCACAGCAGTTAATGATGCAATTGCAGTCAATATCATTTTACCAAAACCCTTTAAGATATTACCGATTCCTTTTACAGCCCTCAGCACACCTCCCAATGCTCCGCCTTTTCCGGACGCAGGTGCACCAATTGTTGGATCACTTGTTGTGGTTCCGTCTTCAGAATCACCTTTCTTTTTAAAGAATTTATTTTTAATATTCGAGAAGAAGCCTCCACCACCGGACCCTCCATTTGTGCCTGCTTTCACACCTTCTTTTGCACCCTTTTCGGAACCTTCACGTGTGCCTTTCTCTGCAGCTTTTGATAATGCTTTTGCTTCTTTTTCAGCCCGTTTTTGTGCACGTCTCTCGTCTCGTTGGGCTTTCTTTGCTTCTGCACGTTTCTCACGTTCTTCCTTGCGTTTTGCACGTTCTTCTTCCGTACCCCAGATTTGTGTCCATCCTTTTTTCACATCATCCATACCGGATTTCATTCCCTTTTTCACCAGATTCAATGCTGGTGTGAGAACCTTCTGTCCGATAAGTCTAAATGCTGCACCTATTTTCTTTTTAATCCATGCACCAATGACTCCAATTGCCGGAAGAATGTATTTGGAAATCGCACTACCAAGTGGGGATTTATTAAGAGCTCCTTGTACTTTGTCCTTGATACCATTCTTCATGTTGGTACCCCACATGGTGAACATCTGGCTCAGTTTGTTACCCAATCCTTTATTTTTCATTTGAGAGGTGATTCGTTTTAAGAACGGTAAATCACTTGCGAGATCACCATCAGCGGCTTGTGTTTGTGCCATCTTTGTTGCAGTATCAGAAATGATTTCATCTTCTTTGGAAGTTTCGTCTCCTTCTTTTTTGTCATCACCACGACCATAGATGTTATTTAAGATAGAAGGAATATTACCACCACCTGTTGTATTTGTCACATTAAGATGGTTAATAGCATTGATGATACCGTCTAGTCTTCCAAACAAATCTTTTTCGAAATTTGCACTAATACCAACAGTTTCTGTTTTAGAAATCTTTGTTGCATCAATGTCTTCACGAACAATACCTGCCTTTTCACGTTGACTCTTTTCTATTGTTTTTTCATCTTTGACATACTCTTCCATTTTTTTCATGCTCTTGGTAACCATTTCCTCAAGCCACTTCTCTGGATCTTCTACGGTCCCTCTGGTAAATTTACTTTCATTTGCTTTATTAAATTTTTCAAGTCTCTCTTTGTATTCTTCCGTCTGCATATATTTTTCACGTTCTTTAGCACGTCTTTGTTCATTGTTGGTTTGTGCAGTACGAACAGATTGTCCTTCTTCAAAATATCTAATCGCGTCAGCCTCTGTTAAATCTTCACTCAAACGACCCATGGAAGCATCATCATTTTTTCGTTTCATATCAGCTTCATTTGCAGCTTTTAATGAATTAAATACATCATTCATGAATTGACCAGGAATTGTACTTGTATCATCAAATAGATTTTTCCCAAGAGATGGATTCATTATGGCAATTTGTAATGAATTAAACCATGAATTGAAATTCTCTCGTTTCTTAGCTCCATTTGCACCTTCCAATGATTTTTTCATAATATTGAGACATTTCTTTTTCACAGCCGACCAACTGAATGTTTTCTTAAATTCATCAACACTTTGAACTTCAATTCCATCACCCTTATAAACAATCAATACAGCAAGCTTGAATGCAGATTCAAAATCAGCCGTATTCATTTTTATTTCTGCAACAATCTGTTGGGCTCTTTCATTTTGGATTTCGCTACGCATTTGCTTTTCTGCATCCTTATCAAATGCGGCTCGTTGATAGGTTCCCCCATTCTTTGTTGCTTCAGCTTCCAATTCATCTTGTTTTTTATTCCATCTATCTTTCAATTCGGAATCATCGATATTTGTTTTGCTGGCTCTATAAGCAGCATGTTTATTAATAACCGCATCATGGTCAGAATTTTTCATTGCACTAATATTTGAATTATCTACAGCATCTAAGATTTTATCTTGAGATTTACGGGAGCTGCCATGTTGTGTGACATGTCCATTTTTGTGATCCCATGCGACACCCGTCATCGATTGTGCAATAATCTTTAAATAACCCGGGATGATTTCTGTGATAGATTGTCTAGTGATACCATCAAAGACAGCTTTGTCTCTCGTGTATTCATTTTTAATTTCAGCTTTATAATCCCCAACTGTACCGGATTTCAATGTTAATCCTTTATTTAATGCTCCGGATAACATATCACCAAAAAATGGAATCTTACTTAATGCATCATTGAGTTTCTTATTTCCACCCAACAATACATTGGAGATTGCATTACCAATTATATCATTGAAACTGTTTCCGATTGTGTTGAGTGAATTATTTGCAAACTTTTCAGAAAAATTGGTTTGTTTACCACCAATCAATTCTGTAAGAAAGTCAATACCACTACCAACAGCTGCTCCAACTCTACCAGTTTTCTTATCCTTTGTATCACTCAATAACATACTGATGATACCTGCTGGTGTTAATGCATCTTTTCCCATCGATAACATTTGTGCAACGATATTGTTTGTTGCAGCATCTTTCACATTGGATCTCATTTGGTTAAACCATGAACCCAGTGTCACACGTCCATTTGAATCAATTGCTGATTGATTCTGTGCTTTCATTTGTTCTTCTTCAATTTGTGTTTGGGTTTGTAACAACTTACCCAATGCATCAATCTTTTCACCAATACCAATGATAGATTTGTTCATATTGTTTAATGATGTTACAATTTCACTTGCACGACCATCAATATGGGATACGATTTCAGCAGCATTGATCATGGATGCTTCTGCTTGTTTTGCACCAATTTGGTACATCGCATTCACTTGTCCACGAGCAATGTCTTTCATGCTTTCTTCATCCGCAATTTTCGAACTCGGAGATTCTTGTTCGCCGTCACCATCACCAACTTGGAAACCAGCATCAAAATCAGAATCATTACCTCCGTTCAATAAACCATATTCATCAGATTCATCGGAACGTTGCATGAACCAATCTAATGCTTTCTTACCACCATTTTGTTTGATATCAGCAACAATATCAACTACTTTGGATTTTCCTTGGGTTAATTGATCACCGACTTCCTTTGCATCATTGATAAAGGTTGTGATGTTTTCAGTATAATCACTAAAATAATCCTTAGCAACTTCTTTACCAATATAAAGAATCTGTCCGGGAATATTCGGAATGAAACTACTACCTTTTTTTGCCATATATCATCGGCACCTCCTTTAATATATTTTATAATATAGATACAGCGGGCAATGCCCGCTGTATGACGATTATCATTAATAAGTTGGAACGTTAAATGGCATATTGAAGCCGTATGTGCCATCATTTGAATGCCGCATTCGATCAACACGTGCTTTATTTTCTTGATCAAATCCTTGGTCGATTTTTGTTTTAATCTGAGAACCGATATTTTGTGCTGTTTGATTAATATCGGATGTAAGATCAGAGCCAGCGTTAGAGCTAAGATATTGACCTGTGTCTCGGAATCTTTGCCCAGCATCTTGTTGCACAAGACCATTTCCATTGTCAGCTTGTGCAATTTTCATCGTTGCCATATTTGCTCTGAAATTACTTTCATCTTGATTAACTCTCTGATTTAATTCATCTCGTGCATTCTGGACACCTTGGGCTGTATTTGACATCATGTCTTTGAATGCATCCTTAGTACTCTTCTGACCAGCTCCGACTGTAACAAATGTTGTTTTGATTGGTGGTTCTTTACCCTTGTTTTTATTAGGATCCGCTCTCCAATTATCCATCATTTGTTTCTCCTCAGGTGTCATTTCAACTGGAACTTCTTCACCCATCTGATTCTGAACAAGTTTCATTTCTACTTTATCACCGCGAGTTTCAGATACAAATGCTTCCCAAGACTGAATAAAGCCATTTAAAACATTGGAGACAAAGGATGTGCACCATATTGTTAGTGTATTTAGACCTATCATCATTGGTATCAGAAGTTTAGATTTGCCAATAAATCCAACTGCCAATCGTGTCCACATACTATGTCTTTGTTCTAACTTAACGCCTGCTTTTTTGTCAGAATTAATTTTTAAACCAATCTTCTCACCATTCTCATTTGTTAAAGTTTTCATCACACCACCGGAGAAATCCAATCCACCGGAGAAATCCAATCCACCTTGTGTGGTTCTCTCTACAGTTCCAAGATTCTGAGTTCCTGACAATAGATCAACCATGTTACTTGCAAATGTATCCGGTTTAGAAAATGCATCATCGATTTTATTGACTATCATTTGTAAATTTCCCAACAATCGATTTTCGTTAACACCAGCGTACACTTTCGTTTGTAGCACGTGCATTAGCGTGTTTGTCGGATTGGTATTTTCACCATTTTGATCCATTCCACGGAAAAAGTTGTCCAGATTGTTTAAAGCATTTTCTGCTTCTTCTATATCTTTAGAACCATTTACCTGTATTGCTTGATCAATTACGGTATTACAAGCTTCTGCTGCAGAACAAAATACATCAGCAATGTTCTTCAATGATCTTGTACAAACATTAACAACAGCTGTCGCTGCATTATCATTATTGCTCGGCTCTTTCATTCTACGATATGTTTTTGTAATAAGATCCAAAATAATCCATAGCCATGGCAATGATGTAACTGCACTTGTTCCAGGAATTTTTCCACCAAGTAAATCAGACATGCCTGCAAATACCTTTTGAATTGGTTCAGGTATCGGGAGACCAAAAAGCGTTAATGGTGGCCCGATCACAAATATCTGATCCATAGGAATTGTAGATGTACCATCTTTTGTTTTTGATAATTCTTGGATAAATTGACCGAGATTATCAATTTCAGCACCATGCATCTTTAGATTCTTCATAATGTCAAGCCATCTGATATTCGTTGTCGCATAAGCGAAACTGCCTTTTGCACCAACTTCATTATCCATGTTTCTCGTACCATCCATCACATAATCACCAAGATTGCTGACATTTAACACACTTAGTGACTCCATCAATCCGATGAATCCCTTTCCTGTATCCGGAATGGGAATAACTCCCATGTGCTTTTCAGTAATCTTTTCGACAATAAATTTGGCGGCATCTAATACACCTTCTTGGACAACTTCGTCACCTGACTCTTGCATGACCATCTCATTTGGTTCTGCATATTTTATAAATGCCGCTTGCTGAACTGTTGGTGTACTATTGGAATTCGCACTTTCATTTGCAAATGCTTCCAATCCCTCAATCAAATCTGGATGTTCATCACCAGCCTTTTCAATCGCAGCTTCATTCTTTTGCTCAATTGCAACGGATGTTTTATCCATAATCCTTCCCATTAATTTGGAAATTCCTTGTGCAATATCATGAATCAATTTTTTTACAAAATCAACGAATTTCTGCCAATTCGTTTTTGGAACCTCACCATTCTGTTCTTGTTGCTGTTGTTGATTTTCGGCTTCAGCTTGTCTCTCACCTGGGGTAGGTTGCTGATTTTGCGGCTGTTGATTTTCTCCAGCATTAGGCTGCTTTACATCTTGTTTTAGTGCATTATTGGCATCGGGTTGTTGTACCACAGCAGGTGGTTGTTTTTGTTCAGCAGATGCATCAGGTGCACTATTTGCAGAAGAAGTGTCTGGTTGTGGCTGAGGTTGGGGTTGCTGTGGCTTTGGTTCAGGCTGTTGCGGTGTCGGATTTGGCTGAGTTTCGCCATCTTCTTTAAAAATAAATGCATCATGATATGGATCCACTTCACATCCATTTTCAAATAGATACGATTCCATTGTGATTTGTTTATCATAAAACATAATCAATTTTTCAAGAACATCCATCTCCGTGTAAAAAGTCTGGAGTTCTATATCCTCTTTATATATCACATTTCTCACCTTCGATCATATTATGTTGCATTAGCAGAATTGACACCATTCACAACAGTTTGTATTACATCTCCACCAATACGAATAATGTTTATGATATTATTTACAACCGACATGATTCCTTGACCAATCTTGGTTAATACACCTAGAATCTTTTGTAACAAACCTTTGCTTTCTTGGTCTTCTTGTATTCCCATTTCCACACGGGCTTTTTGTGCAATTCCTTGTGCGATTCGAGCGGATGTCTGCATTCCAAAAATGGGATTGCTTGGATCATTAAACCAGTTGACAAGTTGCTCAGACTTCTGTTTTAATTGGGTCAGTAATGGGTTCATGGTTTGATCATTCATATCTTTTACGAAACGTTCACATTCTGACATTGCTTGATCTTCTTCCGGTGTAATGTTTGAGACTTGCGTTTGTTGTGGAGTTGCAAATAATGCGGATGACTTCACAAATTTCTCATACCACAAATTCATCACACGAATCGTTTGTTCCGATTCTTTATCTTCAACCAATGTGAAGTTTTGTAAGATATTTTGTAATGATTGTTTGATATCCGGTTTTGGAGCATTTGGATCTGATTTGGGGATACCTTGTTGAAGCAATTGTATTTTTTTGGAAAGTTCTTGGTCACTCGATTGACAAGCTTTTTCGATCAATTCATATCTTGGAAGATGTGTGATTTTATCTTTATCACGAGCATCTTTAATTTTGTTACTAACAAAATCCCATAACTTTCCAGCACCAATACCTGCAAGCAAACCAACACCTGTTAACACGATACCGCTTCCACCAAGAGCAGTAGCTCCGGCAACCATACCAGCTTTTGCCGCAGTCGTTGCAACCTGTTTTGCACTATTTTCTACCATACCAAGGGAAGACCTTTTTGCAAGTTCTGCATCTGACAAATTGTTTTGACCAGTTGCAGAAGCCATAACATTTTGTCGTGCAATTTCATTACTTGCCGCAGTTCTTGCACCTTTCGCTCCCATAGCAACACCGAATGCAGTTCCCAGTTCTTGATAAATTTCATCAAATGAACGGAAATCATGTATGGAATAATCCACCTTTGTTTCTTCTCCAGTTGGCACGGTTGAAGATGGTTGATCAGCTACAGGCGTTTGTGTATCCGTTGTCAGTGGTTGACCATCGCCTTGCGTTCCCTTCTTGGCTTCAATCTTCTGTAGCAATGTATCAATCTCTTGATCTGACATATTGTCAACTATATTTGAAAATTCCTGTTTACTTTCAGCAAGTTTTTTGTCAACCATTTTCTCAATACATTTCGTAATCAAATTTGGAATCCACATAAAAATCTTTTTAACAGTATCGATGATTTTTTGTAAGAATCCTGGTTCTTGATTATCATTATTTTCAGCATTTTCGTTGGGTTTATTATCATTTGACACAACAGGCTTTTCTTCAGTTTCAGGTTGTTGATTATTATCACCAGATTGTTGTTGTACCAGAGCAGGTGGTTGTTTTTGTTCACCCTGAGATGGGGCACTATTTCCTACATCAACCTCAGCATCTGACTGTTTGTTATCAGTTGTAGATGTATTGTCAGGTGGTGTTTCATCTTCCATGTAGTAACCCATATTCTCCATGTAGATTCTCATTGACAATTCTTTCTGATAGTATTCACATAACTGAAGAAGGGATTCTGTATCATAAAATACCTGTGCATCATCAATTTCACAAATTACATTATTTAGATTCAATTTCTTTCACCCTTTCTGTATTAGAAGAATTGAACCAATTCCAGATCGTCATAATGGAAAGACTGTGTCCATTTATCAACAAGCTCTTTACGTGCTGCTTCTGCGCCACTCCAGTCATCAATTTTAACATTAATTTCTTTAAATGCAGAACCAACTTGATTCATATTCTTTAATTGATTATACAGAACTCGTTGCACATCTAATACAGCAAGTTCCATGAAAGACTCACGACAAGATTCTGGAATCGTTTCGCCAGTTAAGTCATGTTCACATTTTACCACAAATTTCACAAAAATGTTTTCGGGAAAATTGAATAATTGTATCTTATTATAGCCCAGCCATTTGGATGTTGGAGTGGTTTGGGTAATGCCTGCATATTTATTAATGGCAGCACCTGTTTGTGTCGCGTTTAGAATATCTTGTGGATAATAAGAACCAAATCCGACAAACGGTGATCCAACCGTAAAAGCATTTGTTAAAATCTCTCCATCTTGATTTGTAGCAGACGCCACGTAGGCGTCTGCATAAATCACTGGTGTTGTTGTTAATGCTTCAGGCACATAATAGATGCAATTCTTCTTTGCAATATCATCCGGAGAACGAAGTCTCTTCTTTTCTTCAAATCCTTCCTTGATCAAAGGTTTAAATTGAGAAAATGTCCGGATCGATACTTTTAAAATTTCTCCGATCACATTCTCTGTGGAATCTTTATATGGTAATGCAATTGTATTCAAACCCAATGTGAGTTTGATATCATTTGTTACATCGGAGATATTCATATTACATCACACCTTTATTGTGAAAAATTAACCACGTTTTGCAGCTTTTCTTGCAGATAATGCATCGGCTTTAGCCTTTGCTCTATCTGCAGCTTCTTGCGCTTTTCTTGCTTTTTCTTCCAAGTCTGCTGCTTGTTTTTCCTTACGATCAGCTTTACGACGTTTACCATTTCTGATGTCATAATAAGCAGTCGCTTCATCATGTGCTTGATCAAATTTGTTGCTATATTCTTTACCAAATTCTTTACCTGCCATCTTAACAAGTCGCTGAATTTCTTTCTCACTGTAATCGCCAGATGCGCGAAGTTTTTCTTCATAACTCTGTTGACCAGCTTTGATCGTGTCTTGTTTACCCTTGGACATCACATGGTCACTTGTGCCAAACAATCTCTGTCCTTCAGCACCTTTATGTTTTGCATAATTTGCATCAGCAGCAGTTAATTGAATTGCTTGCACTTCTTGATTCACAATTTTTGCCGCATTCATAACAGCTTTCATCGGACCTGTCATTTGACCAAATGCCTGATCGACTGCTGGACCTTTTTCTGGATCAGCATATAATTGATTCATTGTCTTCTGTAAGTTGGAAAATGCATCGTTCATTTTTCTGCACATACTTCCAGCCTTAAAGAAATAAGCTTTCCAAACAGAAGGAGGGGATTGTACATTTTGATTCAATGCTTTCATCAAAACTTCTGAGCTCTGATTCAATTGTTGAATCATACCATTTCCTTCTGCGGTAATCTGTTGTGCTGTATATCCCTTTAACTTTGTTGCAATCTGATTAATCAAATCAGTCAAAGCTTGCATCGCATTTACACTGTCTTTTGACATGTGGGTGGGAATGTTTCCTTCTCTGAACCAGATTCGATAGAATTCCTCCAATTTACCAGTATCTACATTTGTTGGTTTTGAAGATTGTGAACCACTTGTTGAATCATCCATCGGTCCTTTGAACATACCACCGGATTTATTCTGCCAATTTGTCATCATTTGAGAAATGAATTCATCTTCAGACATACCACTGGATCTGGCTTTTTCAACAACTTGTGTTGCCTCATCAACAATTCCCTCTGTTTGTTTACCAGTGAAAAATTCACCAACCTTTTTGAAGACTCCAATAATTGCATCAAAGATTCTTTGGAAAATGTTCCTTTTCTGTGTTGGATTACCACCTGAGGGTTTCATTACTTTTGTTTGAGCAGATGTCGCACCGGCACCTGTAGCACCAGCCTGTGGACTCGGAATGGTGTTTCCAGAAGTTGGTTTAATATTTCCTGGAGCATTTGGATTCGGAGCCGGTGCTGCAGCTGGTGCTGGTGCGGGGGCACCTGCTCCACCACCAGCTGGTGGTTGTGAACCAGCGGGAGCTGGAGATATGGGAGATAATCCTTCAGAATAATAAGATTCTAGAAGATTACATTTTTGGGCATATTCAAGAATTGCAATACATGTATCAAATTCACTGGAATATTTTTCTAATTCCAGTTCTCTCATCATAAAATCGGTCATATTAATACCTCCTTAATCAGTCTTCCGGCATCTTTTCACTGTCGTTGAGTTGACCACGTTCATTTCTTACCGCAGTGGAGAATCCAACTGTTCTTGGGTTTTCGACATTACCACCAGCCTGTTTGATCATTTCAATAATGAGTTCGCAACAATGAACAGTGTAATCCAGACCTTCAGATGTCATAGCAACTGCTTCTTTCATTTTTGTCATTGCTTCAGCCAATGCTTTCACACCACTCATATATGCACCTTGTGCACGAGGATCAATTTCAGCATCTTTCTTCTGCAATGCCTTTACAATTTTTGCAAGCTGAGAACTTCCAGAACCACTTACTTCATGCTGAAGATTTGTGAGTGTATCATTCATATGGTTCAATGTATCGGAAATTGCATCATATGCTTCAGTCAGTTGTTGACCTGTAAAGCTTGTATGATCTTCACTCTTAATGGTTTCTACCATTTTATTATAGCACTCACGAAGTTTATTAGACTTTGTCTCTAAGGAACGTGCCCATCCCTGTGCTTGATTAAATCCGATTGTGTATTTATCACCATGATCATTGATGTGACCACCGCCTGAAGTAACCTTATTATCAGCTCTATCAAGTCTGCCACACCAGTCATTCAAATCGTCAAGTGCTTTGCTTGCATTATTTAATGCAGAAACAAATTTCTTATTAAGAATTGGGAGACCTCTGAATTTACCAGTAACAGCTGCATCAACAGCAGTCTTTGTGAATTTTTCATCAACGACTTCTTTTACTGTCTTTTCTTTCTTAAGTCCATCAGTAGACTTGGCCTGGTTTGCCCAGCTTTCAAAATTACCTGATGAAACATTTGCCGGAGGCTGACCGTTACCTTTATTTGAACTAGTGCCTCCACCCGGAAGCTGACGACCCGTTGTTGCACGACTTCCGCTACCAGCACCACCAGATGGATTTGATCCATTATTGCTTCCTTGTTTTGCACCACCCGGAAGCTGATGGCCTACAGACGCAGGTCTTCCATTTTTATTACCAACGACAAATGTACTTCCAGCTTTTGGTGTTGGTCCAGGAAGCTGATGACCACTGCTGAGTGCGGCTTTTGTCGCAGATGACAATGTACTACCAGAGCGAATGTTTACGGTGAATGTCGTAGTATTCCAGGAAGTATTAATTTTATTTTTAGTTGCAGTATTTGCTCCAGCTACAGCTTTTGCAGCAGTGTGTACAGTATTTCTACGACGAGTCAATCTGCGAATCAACCATCTAAAGAAATTGATAATCGCCATAATCAGACGAGGTAAGAATAGCAGGAATCTTGTCAACATTTTTTCACCAGGACGTCTTGCAAGTCTATCATTCGCTTGATCAATTGCACGGTCTGTTTTTACACGATGTTCATACATACGAGCTCTCACTCTTGTCCCAAATCCGGGACCATTATTTGTTGTAGCAGCTTCCATTAAGAACTCCTCAGGAATCATAGATTCATCGAAATCATATTGCTCCAAAATTGTAGAATTCTTAATACAATCATTCATTAAATCATAAGCTGCATCCAATTCAGCAGATACTGCATATTCATTAATAATATCAAACATTGTTTGTGTCATGATAATCAGTCTCCTTATCTATTATATTTTGAATTTGCTTTATGCATCACTGGTGTGGTTGGGTCATTATAATATACGCGAAGTTCTGACGAAATGGATTGATTTGTGGTCAACCACATGTAGATTAGCATATCATCATGATTCACCTTTGCCAATTTCTTATACTGTTTTTCCGTCACTCTTGCGACATTTAATGTTTCATTATCCACACTTTTTTTCATCGCACGAATAAAAGCATTTAGTTCTTTGGAACGTTCGATGAATTTATAATTCAAATCTGGAAATTCAGATATTGTGATTTTCTTACGATACTTATCACTCTCAAACATCTTGTTGTAAAATGTATAGGTGGATTCCAATACTTTGTGTTTATATGTCTTCTCACCCGAGCTTTTGTATTCACGATATCCTTTGAGATACTTAATCATCTCATCCAGAATTTTTGTGTAATTCAATATGGTGTGTTCACCGATTCTCGAATTACCCTGATTACGATGGGAGGAATCTTGTACCGCAGTAAACAAATCACGGTTCTTCAATACATAATCTTGTACAGCTAATGTATCTTCCATACTCAACCCCTCCATCCTTCAGGATAATTTACGCCAACTTGCCACATACGATCTGTACGATTAACCGGTCTCATACGAAGAATTTCTTGGAGACATCGATTGAGATCATTTTGCATTTGTACCAGATATTGACGATTGTGTGGCACAATGTATCGATAGTCATGTGTGTCCAAGCAGTTTAAATAGAAATCAACCAATTCCAGTTTAGAACAACAATATCCAGCAATCATAGATTGGTCATTTGCATCACGAATTGCATTTTTCTGTGTGATAATATAGGCAACTACTTCACGAGGAATCGGTTTCAATTTCTTCGGTTTCGCCAACATTGCACCAAACTCTTGATAATATTCTTCTTCATCATATTCACGATACCGTTGTACATATTCCTTTTTCACTTGCGGAATATCCTTCTTTGGAGAAGGTGGATCTGGATAAGATGATTTACTGGAAGATGCACTTGCTTTTGAAGGCATTGCATCATTCGATGAGGATATAATTTTATTATTCGTTTCAAATGAAGATTTCTGCGAGGGCATCATTGGTGGTGTGGTACCACCAGCACCAGCAGTTGTACCAGCACCTCTACCATGAACAACAGTTGGTTCATAAGAACTATCACTTTCTTTGGCAAAACCAACATCTTGATCATCTACATCCTCGATGTCAATATCGATGTCTTTCTTACGACCTTTCAAGAACTTCTCGATCGATTTCTCTTGATCGGAATCCTTGTCATGATCGTTATCATCGTCTTCTTCATTAGATTGCTTTTTATCATCGTAATATTGCTTTACTTTCTTAGCACCTTTCTTAACGACTTTCTTAGCAGCTTTCTTGGCAGCATACTTTGCACCTTTCTTGACTACCTTCTTAGCAACCTTTGATCCGATGTATGCACCCATGATACCATTTTCATCACCGGCATCTTCTTCAGAATCCTCTTCGTCTTCCTCGGCATCATCATCGTCTTCGTCATCTTCGGATTCCTCATCCATTGGTTCCTCATCCGGTTCTTCTTCATCCGTTTCATGGTCTAAACCAATTTCTTCATAATCATTTTCATCAACAGTATCTTCTGCTTTCACTTCTTTGATTTCCTTGATTTCTTCGGGAACTTTTGCCAAAGAATGACGAAGTTCTTTAGGTGCACCTTTTCCTTCTTTGTCTTTGATGTCAAGATAGTCGGCAGTTAAATCCATCACAGATGTATCTTTTTCATCACCATGCTTTGTCAAATCCATGGTATAATTAGAACCATTCTTCATATCTGTGTCAGAAGAACCAAAGTGTCCATCTGGATTCATGGCGCCAACCACCATACCAATTGCATGATGCATTGCATGTGGTTCATCAATATGTTTATGCATCATTCCCAAGTGTGGTAAATGTGTCATACTGATGTATTTCACTTTGTTATCAATGTCTTCCTTATCATCAAATAGAGAACCAGATTCAATTGCATCAACAACAGCATTCTCCACATACACATCCATATCTTTGGGAATTAACATTTCAATCGAGTTACGTTCACCAAACAAACGAGGCACGTCGCCATCATATTCCATGATCAAACAATTGGAACATTTCTTTTCCGGGAACTGAATCGTTAAGACTTGATGCAGCATGTTACCGTCACGATTGTCAATTGCTTTCTTGATTAGATCTCTCGTTAGATTCACATCTTATCAGTCCTTTCTATTAAATTATTTTAAAGGAGATGCTTATTATGCATATCACATTTGATTTGAATTCCGTTTTCATCATAATTGGAATTCTTTGTTGTTTCGTATTTCATCTTGTCACATGGTTGCATATTGATAAAATGCAACGACAAATGAATCAGTTTGCCACGTTACTATATCGCATTCATCAAAAGTATGATGATTGTCGTGATACATTATACGAAGTAGATGAATATACCAAGCAGTTACACGAAGGTTTTTCCATACTTCAGGCGGCATACAAAAAGGTTTATGGAGAAAAGCATATGCCAACCCCACAAGAAGCCGAACAGATTGAATCATCCATACGGGATCTATTAGCAATTGAAATTGTCTTATCACAAGATATGAATGTACCTAGAAGAGATTCTGTAAACAATGTGATTTTATCTACAATTCGAACGTATCCAAATATTAATGAAGAATACATTATTAAGAAAGCAACAAGTATTATCACACAATTTGTCAAAGACAATCAATAATTGGAATAAGATGTGCGGGGCATATGCCCCGCAATCATCTTATTCTATATAAAATTCTTGGAGGAATCGATCATGTTAGATATTAGCCGCCTGTACCGGATCCACCAGAAGCTGTTGTTGTTTGAACCAGACCAGCCTTGATATCAGGAACAAGCTTGGTATTCTTACAGATTACCAGACCCTGAATACCTTGGATTGCGATTGTTCTGTACTGAGAAGATGTAGTAACCAGTACAGCCTGACCGCCAGGATTGTTGATATCAGCATAACCAGCATTTTCAGGAGAGTTGGTGAGGTGACGTGCAAATCTCAGATGCTTGTAACCAATATGGAATTTATCCATCGGATATGCAACAATTCGGAAGAAGTATTCACGAGATTTGTCTGTTGTAGCAGCACCATCCTGATATGCATCAATTGTCATATATGCATCAATTCTGTTGGATGCAACAACACGAATCGGGATTTCAGAATCAGTCATAACACCAAATGCATGGTTCATCATGATACCACCGATATTGGTAGACTTGGTTACTGTCCAAGATACAAACTTCTTGAGCAGTCTGGTAGCCTTCGGGTTTGCATAGATAACAAAGCCGAGGTTTTCCAATTTACCTCTGTCACAGAGTTCATAGATCAGAGAATTGATTGCATTATGAATTGCATTGGTTCTGTATTCCCAAGGATCTCCAGCAAAGCTATTGGAAATGGAGCAAGGATCCAGATCAACATATTCAGTATGTGTATAAGAATCCAGTGCATATACATCAGATTCATATCCATCATATTTTGCAAATTCATCTTCCAGGAAGTCCAGAATGTACTGGTCTTCGAACATTTCCTGAGCTGTTACGAGTTCCTGAACCAGTCTGTTGTAGAGGTTGAAGTTGAGAGAAGCGTTAGCTTCAGCAAAGTCTTCTACGGTAAACGGAAGCTGGAATCTCATACCATCGGAAATGAGGAACTTACGAATTTCAGGATATTCACGGAAACCAACAGTTCTCAGGTTGGTTTCATTGGACATTCTACCCTGAATATAGAAACCGGTGATCACACCACATGTAGATGCAGTGACATAACCCTTTACAAAGTCAACAATACCTGCGAGGTAGTCAGAGATACCAGTTACAGTCTGTCCAGTCGGCAGGTTGTTTGCATCAACAATCGGAAGAACCATTTCTTCAGTGATTCTACCGTTTTCGAATACACCACCGTTCTGTACGTCGATTGCGATACCAGCACCCGGAAGCTTTACTTTAGAACCACCAGTGATCGTACCGGTCTTCTTATAGTATTTGCCAGCTTCCCATGTAGGAGCAGATGCACCAGTTACAGCAGTATATGTTGTACCAGTAGAGGTATAGTAATTTGTATATGCAGTAGCCCAATCACTCGGCTGAGAAGTGGTGAGTGCATAAGTATCAATATCAGTGCCTGCAGTACCAATCTGCACATACTGGATGTTGAAGTCGTAAGATAGTCTGGCTCTTAGATTGGATTTTCTGTCGATAGAGAAATCATTGCCATCATCATCCAGAAGCCATGTATACATATCAAACTTCTTGTTCGGAGAAGCCTGAATTTGGGAAATCAGCAGAGGAGCATTGTCCTTGATTCTGTAACCCTTACCTGCATTCCAGAGTTTCTTCCACAGCGGCTTACCATCTTCATCCTTTACGAACCAGATCTTTGGTGTTTCATATTCTTCACCAGTCTGATTGTTTACCAGATACTTTACGAAGATACGCTGTTCGATATTTGTAGAGTTTGCAGTCTGAACAGGAATCAGTTCCTTACCGAGGAATCTCACATACTGCTTTACGAGAGCCGGGAAGTCCAGAGTTGCAAGCGGTAGATAGTTAGATACGTTATAAGATTCCTGTACCAGGAAGGACTGTGCAGAAGAATCCCATGCTTTATCAATCTGATCGATGACAGATTCCAGATGTACCTTTTCAGCTTCCACTTCTGTTTCATCTTTCAGAGCTGTCAATTCCTGAATAACCGGTTCAAGCAGCATCTGCTTGTATTCTTCCATGATGGCAGGATTCTCCATCATTCTCTTTGCGTCCTTCATTACATTGACGCCGTTATATGCTCTTTTCAGTGTTCCAACAGTATTTTCAAAGTGTCTATCAAATCCATCAGACAAGTTGTCAAGTTCTGTCTGAGATGCGGAATTGATCATTGCTTGCTGTTCCTGGAACCATGTGCCATGTGAGGCAGCGGAACGTCCGTATGCCATAGAAAACATCTCCTTTGGTATCATATTAATTCAATTGATTATTCTCGTTTGAATCTTTTAGCTTTTTCAAGTTGTCATTTAATTGCTGGATTAGCATTGTATATAAAGCATCGAGTTTTTGAAAGAATATTAAATTCTCACCATATTTTGCACCAACAAAGTTTCCGATCAAGTAGGATTTCCCTTTATCAAGTGCAGCTTTTAATCGAGTCATATTATCATCGTTTTCTCTAATTGCTTCATATGGAAGTAATGGAATTAATCGGTTGATACTTTCAATTGTATCTTCAATTTCTTGGTTACGATCCATCATCTGTGTGTACAATCTCTGATTCAAAATTGAATTTGCTTTATCAGATAACTTAGCACCGGGATTCTGGGTACCTTCTTCTTGTTGTCCATCTTCTCCAGCGGCTGGGTCTCCACCCATATCCATTCCATCACCTGCGTCGAATGCCATGTCACCCATGTCCATTCCACCGCCATCTGGTAATGCGGGCGGATCACCCATAGAGGCATCGGGCGGAGCACCTGCTGAAGCATCCATGCCCATGTCTGCTCCACCAGCATCAAATGGTTCTGCAATACTGCCACCGGCTTCCATCACCATGACAAAAAAATTGTCTTCTTCCATTTGATTGCGTCACCTCCGTACATTTCATAATTAAATCCATCCACCATAATCATATCCATGACGATTCATGGGATGTAATGGTGCGGCTTTTTGCAACGAATTCGTTGTCACATTTGTTGCTTTTTCTACCATCTTACGACGGATTCTCATGAGTTGGTATTTTTTCTCATGCTCGCCTTGTTCATTGGCTCGACGAATCTTGTCATCGATAATCTCCAATTCTGTTACAAAATCCTTTTGTACTTCTTTCTTCATACGATCACGGTTTGCAAATTGAATTGCTCCCCGACCAAGTGCAAGACATCCAATCAATGGACCAAGTGCAAATGCAACAGTGTACATACCAAGATCCGTTGCAATACGGAAAACTTTACGAACGAGTGTTCGATAATTTTTATCTTCCACCATTCGTGCTTTCTGTTCGTTTTCATCCCGAGCCAGAATTGTGTCAACTTGTTTGGTGACCCAATCACGTGTTCGTTCAAAGGGTTGACCAATTGCTTTCGCAGTATTCTGAGCTTGGATAAATCCTTTCTTGGCTTTTTCTTGTTTATCCAGTAACTTACGATCGAAATCTTGTGCTTTTACCATAAGACTTTGATGAGGTTTTGGATTATAATCGGGAATTAATCCCATATCAGCACCAAATCCACCGACAAGAGAACCGGCGACTTTGGAGGCACCTTCTTCAACTAATAGGGGCTCTTTGGAATTTAACATATCAAATACTTCTTGAATGCTTTTGCCGGTGGAAAATGTGGCATCATTCATTTGGTTCTGATCACTTGTATCCATAAGATTAGAGGAAGATGTGTCATTATTATAATTGTTTGATCCCCTGTTTTGGTGGGGGTCAGATCCACGTCGATAACGACTGTTTGAAGTTCCACCTGTCGTCTTATTAATGGATCGATCAACTGTATTGGTGGATGTACCACCCGTTGTTTTATTTTGAGAACGATCGGTTGTGATGTTGTGAGAATCCGTTGTGTTGGTAGTATTGTTGGAGTTGTTGTAGTTGTATGTGATGTTATACACGATATGTGAGTTTTGGTCTTTTGGTGTGACTTCGGCAGTTGCACCAAATCCATCTTCCAGATTCATGTCACCATTCTCGTCAGGTTGTACTTCGTCCACACGATCTTCAATAGAATTGATTAATGTGTTAATGTCATTTGTGGGAACACCTTCTGGAAGAGGTGCTTCTTCTACATCGATATCTGGTTTCTCTGTATTTTTAATACGGTCTTGCATGTACGCTGGTACTTTACCATCAATCTCATATCCAAGTGATTCACCAATGAATTCCAATAAATCATTTTCACACAATCCAGCATTGTATGCTTTATCTGGTAATGTGGAGATATCCATGTGACAAGCTTCTCTGATGACTTTACCAATATATGGATAATCACCCATATCAAAATCCCCAAGTGATTCAATCATGGTAAGTGCTTGTTCTGATACTTTAGATGATGTGAGTTTCACCGGTTTCATTTTGTCATCATCCTTTGCTTTCGCATAAGGTGTTGCTTTATTGGAATTATCATTGATACGAGCACGGACAGATTTCACAAATCCATCTTCGGTTTCAAACTCATCTTTCTTCTCAGATTGGGGCAATACATTATATAGGATATCCAAATAGATGCGAGAATCAAAGATATTGAACAGGACAAGCAATGTGTGATTGGAGATATATGCTTGTGGATCAGATACCAGTCTCAGTGATAAGAAGTCTTCCAAGAATTTAATGGTTCCTTCTTTATCTGCTTTGAATGTGGTAAATAAATCATAATCCTTAAACCGCTTTACATTCTTATCTTGATCAATGATGGAATCGTAAGAATCCGTATATTTCTTCAGATTCTTTTCATTGAATAAACGATCTCTGAATAATGTGGGATCCATAAACACACGTGCAAGAATCGATGGTAATACCATGGATGTATAATCATCCGGATTTACATGATTCTTACGATCATTCAACCAATTCTTTACATCCTCTGGTGTATTGCATTCACGTAATCCTGCAATCAGTTTCTTAATCACAGAAACAAACTGTTGGGATGGTTGAAAACGATTCTGATGATAACGAATATGATTGGGATTAATCATGGAAAAGAAATTGATTTCTGCTTGTTCGTTAAAGGATTCTTCTTTTGTAATCTCAACAGAGATATCCCGACGTTCTTTAAAACGTTTTAGTTCAGATTCCAATTTCATTGTTTTCGGCAATTGAATCTGATCCGTACGGAAGATTCCCTTGACATATGTTTCTCCATCAAAAATACGAAATATATTTCTATCACCAATAATATCACGAATATCACTCAATGACAATTCAGAATCAAATATCGATAATGGTCTTTGATAATGCGATGGTGTTGTGAATAATGTCATATCACATATGCCATCTAACAATTGATTGAATTCCGTTTTGTGAGAATCAATGGTTTGTGTCATTTGATATGCGATATATGAATGAATCTTTCCCATATCCGTATCATCATTCTCATCAGACAAGGTATCCATCACATCTTCGTAGTTACCAAGCTTTTGTGGGATATCTCGAATTTCATCCAATGCTTCTTCAATACGAGATCCATCGTGAAACCACGATGGATCAATGCGATTAAACCATTTTATCATATTAAACAGAGATGGCTCCAACTCTTCATCATTATCTTCATCTAGATCGGGGAAATCTTTTGTCTTAAATCCAGATTGTACAAATTTACGAATGGCATCTGCTGCATCTTTCATTTCTTCCATATAATCCGAGTCAACATGCATTTCCAATGTGTTTTCAGTTATTGCTGCCATTCATTACACTCCCCTTAAAATAGATAATGCTTCACGACGAATATCCGTTGGTAATGGAATCCACATTTTTGTCATGTCATGTTGTTCCACAACAATGTTACCGTCTTTAATTCCCATGATTTCATCATTGGAAATTTGGAATGATTCACAAACAACCTTCAGTGTTTCAGATTGGTCATGACAATAATCCGCAAGATCTTTGAGGAATAGTGTTTCTGTTGCGGCTTCCATATACTTTGCTTCAATATCCGCATCCGCACCCACATGAGATGGGAAGTCAACCATATCCCATGTGATGACCTTTGTGACTCTCATGTTCGGCTGATTACGTGGTGCATTTGGAATCATATTTCCCAACAAACGTACGGAGAAGGAAGGTACGATTCCCAAATCAATGACTTCAGAAGATGCACAGATTCCGGCCTTTGTGCCGGGATGTGTTGTAATTCTTCCTTTGTACTTGGAACCTTCCAAACGGGGATGTGAAATAAAGTGTGAGGAATTCAATGGTTCAGGAATCGTCATACGAATATCCGAATATTGTTGTCCTTTGATATCTGGATTGGGGTGATTGAGTTCACCTCTCCATTTATTCTGCTTCAACAATGTTTGGATTCTTTCATCATTATCAATGACAGAACAAACATTGTGTGCATCATATCTTCTACCCATTCGATTATAGCAATCAAATGTTTGTAGTGTTGCTTCAAAGATACAGAAAGGCTGTCCAGTTGTTGCTTTCTTTACGATATAACCATCCTTCTTCATTTCAGAAGATTGTGGTGATTCTTGAATAAAGCATGCTGTATTATATTTAGAAGAAGCACTTTGTGTAGATTTTCTCATAATGGGTTCTCTCCTTTCTTTAATTTCTAACTTGATTAATTTTTAGAATGATAAATGTTGCTAGTAAACAAATATAAGCCTTCGCCAATAAATCAGAACATTTATATTTCTTACAGAATGGATCGATTACCGGTTTACCAGGAATGGCACGATCAATTGCCGTTGGCATTTTCGTGATACGAGAGATGTATGCTGTTGAATTGATATCATCAATGGAATGGTGTTCTTTGACGATAAATACATAAAAAATCAAATCAATGATATTGGCGATGTCTTTGGTTTCTACACGTTGTGCCAATTCGTATAATTCATCCGCACGAACATTCTTTTGTTCTGCGGTGGCTTTATACAATTTGCTCTTTGTCCGATAATCTCGGTCATTCGTTGTAATCAAACGAACCAAATTGTTTCGGAGTGTTGTAGTATTGGAAGTGGTTACATAATCTTCGTCACCTTTTAAATCATCACCAATCTGATGATCTGGGTCTTCAATATCTTTATAATATCGATTTGCCAAGGTTCTCATATTTTGTTGAAATGAGGTTCGTACACGGTTTAAGAATCCAACCATGATATTGATACTCATCTCCAATGTCATCTTGGATCTCCAATATGCAAAACATGTTTCGGTTGTCGTACCAATCCAGTTCATAATATTCTCACTCTTCACCAATCCCCATGAGTTATCCAAATGCATATACGTATATGTCATAACCGGAATCGATGGTTCCGAGTCTGGGAAAGAATGGTTGAATACCAAACCATATGTTGTCAAACCCAATTGTTGTTTTGCGGAATCACGCAATTCACGATGCAATACTTGGTCTGCATATACTAATGCGACGGCATGAATGATATTTGTTGGAGTTGCTGTTAATGTTTTGAAGTCTGTCTTATCCGAGACTTCTTTCAATACATCTTTAAATGTTTCTTTCAAAGAAGCATTGGTGAATCCAAATAACGACACACATCTATCAACATATAATCTTGGATAAGAAACTCGCTTTGTTGGGAATTCTTTCGCTAACATATTTGCATTTGCATCCAAGAATTCCGTACCCAATGCAATATATTCTTTTCTACCTTTCGGGGTTTCTAACACTTTCACAATTGGATTCATAATTTCGGTACAGAAGGCAGACGATGTGTCTGCCGTTTCTTGTAACCATATTGCCATTTCATGTTCGGTGTATTCTTGTTCCATGAAATACATGAGAATCCCACCTTATCTATTTCTTTTCTTTTTCTTCTTATAGTATGTCTGAGGTTCTGCTTCGGTAGTTTCTTCAATTGTGATTTCTGGAGTTTCATACGGCTCCTGTTCCACTTCTATCACATTACCAATTTTCTCAGATGTAGATGTGACTTCAACAACGACATCTGGTGTTTCGATTTCCAAATCTGGCAATGTTTCAACCATTACTTCAGGAACTGTTTTTTCAATGACCGGTTCTGGTACTTTCACCACTTTCTTGGGTTCCACCTTTTTGGGAACCTCAATCGGAGTTGTCAATTTGGTCACTTCTTCCGGTTTCTTGAAGAAATCGTTCACGTTTTTCTTTGTAATCAATAAACCGGTGACAGTATCACCAATTCTGAGTCTTTCAAAATTCACGAGTCTTCTGATTTCTGTTTCAGAAAGTTCCACATCATATTTTGGTGCAAGTGTGCCAATTCCAGGAATGACACCTTTGCCTAAGATATTTACTTTCATGAGATTACCTCCTTCTGTTAATCACGTCCCATGATGGAACGCACCTTATCAATTGAATAATATGCTTCTGATACAAGGTCTGTTTTAATACCCATGCACATGAAATACACATCCGCTTTTAGAATGGATGGTTTATCATAAACACCTGTCTTACAATCTTCCAATTTGCAATTACCCGTTTCGGCAATTTGTTGTAACATGTTATCGTATTCTTCCACATTATCCGCACGAGCACCCAAGAATTCGGACATGACAACATCCGCACCCATTCCCGCAAGAACTTCATTTTCAATTGGTGTCATCACACCACCCTTGGAGTCACCTTTCAAACGACCTGTGGATTCATCACGATCTTTATCATCATATGTCAAACCAGTTTTCTTAGTAACCATTTGCTGTACACGTTTGATATTCAGATATCCAACCAATACAGGTTGCTTGGAACGATATGGTCTATTGGGATCTCCAGATACATGTGGTAAGTAGATATATTCAAATATGGGTACTTTCAAAAACTCTGCAGCTTTGGTAACGTTCTCGAATTTTAAAATTCGAGAACCATCACCAAATTCTTCAATATCCAACCGGAAATTAGACTTCTCATCTTTCAAGAAATCCGTAATCCATTTGTTGAATTGTGGGTCTGACATACCATTGAACATATCTGCATATTTCTTTGCGTTAATATTAGTGGGATCTAATAGCTGCATGGTTTTGATAATAAGATCTTGTATCTTTTTACGTTTGTCTGTCATACAGTATCACTTTCTTTCGTGATCAACGAATGTCATTTGGTTTAATTCCAGATTGTGCATGTTGGTTAATAAATGTTTTAACTGCACTTTGAATCTTATTACAGCTAATATACCAGCGCACGATTCTATTATTATCATTCCAATATAATTCAATACGGCATTTTGAATTGTCGTCCTTATCTTCGTCTCTGATGATTGCATCAATACCATTTCTTGATGCAGGTTTCTGTGTGAACACATTATCCAGCTCTTCGAAAAACCGATTTAATGTCAAATTCTCAATAATCGGACGACGTTGATCATTACGACTGAAAAGTGGTGATGCTTGTTGACGTGCACCACCGATCAACACATTCGCAATTGTTTGTATAATTCTCATTTCTTCCACAAAACAATTTCCAAGAATTGTCATAACGTGTGCATATTGTTGTGCCATATTTCGAGAATCTTGGAGTTGTTTCTCATCCAATTCCGTATCACGAATGACACGGATGGCTTCTCTTGACTTTACCAAATTATCATACACATCATTGATGGCATAATCAATGATATTATCAATGATTTGATCAAGAATTTTGAGATTTTGTGCAACTGGTATCATCCGAACATTGTTTGCTGTCATTCTCTGATATGCACGATGTAATCGATCCATATACTGATTTGCCGCTGTCACATGACCTGCTACATTTCGATCATATGATGTTTTTACATGACCATCTGTGATCATCTTAACAAGCTGGCTGCTGTTGAAATCGTAAAGCACATTGAGTACATTTTTATTCAACCATGTCATGTCCCAAAAGATGGTACTCATGTGCTCGTCTCCAGCCGGTGTATGTGTATTTGTATATCGAGAATCTTTCTTCATCTTTTCCAAGCGTTTCTTTGCACGAGTCAATTGTCCTTTACGAATCCATCCAATAAATCTCGTGATGACTCTGGAAAAGAAATCAGCAGCTCGACGAATAATATTGACAGGCTGTGCAGCTTCCATGGTATATTCAGCCAATGCCATTTCTTTAATCAAGTTATTTCCCATTTCCAAAAGAACATTCGTTGCATAATATTCTTCCATTGTCTCAATATTTACCATTTATCACACCTCCTTTAATGAAGCCGGATTATGGTCAGGACCAAGTGTCCATCTCATCCACTGTAAAATGATTACTTGAATTTGCGTTACATACATGAATGCACGACCAAGATCTGTCATAGCATGCACATACGCTTCTTGACGACGCTGGATATCTTGTGAACGATTTAGATTCTGGCTCGCTAAATTATGCGCTTGCTGTCTCATTTCCGGAATGCCTTTACGAATCAAATCTAATGACTCTTTAATCACGTTATTTGTTACGATAATAGAATCCAGGAAGACATCCACGTTACGTGCATCACCACGTTTTGCATGTTCTTCTTTTATTTTAAGAATTTCACCTTTGTTATTATGATCTACATAGTTTCCATTGTCGCCTCTGATTTTTGCAAGTTCGACATCCACATCACTGTCCTTGCCAATATCATGACGATGTTTCAATGGACCATGGCTATTAATGCTACTTAGATGACGAATTTCATCATAAGAATCTTGCAACTTCTCACGAAGCTTTCCGATATTTCTTGCAATTTTTACGAAATCAGAACGCTGATCAAAAACCATTACATTTGCATCAACTCCGTTTGCGCGTGCAACAGCGTTGTTCGGAACAAATAGTATCATATAAAACAGCAATGTGCCAGTTGCTGGACCACCCATGTGAGAGGTATGCACGTTACCGCCAGCAGACAGACGAGGTTGTCCAAAATTAATTCCACTGCCATTTGTATGATGTTTTCCGATATCATTTAATCCAATCACATCTGATACATTTTCTTTGTACCATTTGTAATCGACCATGATTCCTTCGAATACATCGTTCTTTTTATAATTATCCAGATTGCGAATACGTCTGGCAAGTTTGTCTGCATGTGCACTGAGAAAATGGGAACGGATTCTGTTAATGATACGGGCAAACCAATCAATGATACGATTGATGGTTGGGACATGTCCGTCATCTTGTACTGTTTCATGACGACGGTTGTTCTTACTACTACCGCCTTCTTGGAAGATATCTGCTTCTTCCATATAATATTCTTTTACTAATTGAATACCCAGCTTATCCAGTGTCATCAATTCAGATTCCAACTGGATATCACCAAGGTCTTCAAGTGTTGTTAAGATTTCTTCCGTCATGTTAAATCACCTCTTTAATTAGATACTTGATATTTTCGGAGATATAATCGATTCAGTTTGTCATATGTGATACCAATAATCACTTCTGGTATTTCTGTATTTGCAGTAATGTAATCAGAACCTTTAATGACAACACGTAACTCATTGCAAGATTGGTATGTCTTATTGATATAGACATCGATTTCAATTCCAGTTAATTCCAATCGATTACATTGATCATAGATTGCGTTTTTTATCTTTGTCGGAATTGTATTATCATCAGAATATTCAAATAGATACTGTTCGATATCAATTCCCAATTCAGGTATACTTGGATATTGACCCGGCTTCATCATCAGTAATGTGACAATGACATTACAACACATTTCAAATGTGGAAATGATTTTTGGTTTATGAAATTCATCAATATCCATGAGTGCGTCATATCCAAGTAACTGAACTGTGGAAGGATATCTAGCATTGACTTCCGCCAAAGTGATTCCTTTTGTATCAAGCATCTACATCATCTTCCTCAAGATCTTTCTTACCAAATAACTTGTGACGTTTCTTCTTCGGTTTGAATTCTGGTTCATCATGATTTGATGTCATCTCACCATCATCTCTACCTTTTCCATTTGCAAGAGCAGATTCTGTTTGTTCCAAACAACCAAGATATGTTTCCATGGTATTCATGACATATTTACCAAGATCATCGATGGAATCAATCATTTCCACAAATGCATTACATGTATGCTGTACAGATGTATTCAATTCTGCCAAGCCCTTTTCTGTATCAGAAGCAATACTGATATTTCCTTCCTTCACAGCATTTTCCAATCCGGTAATCTTTTCCAAACCCTTCTCCAGTTTCTTTGTTTTCTCTGTCAATTTGGATGCGAGTTCTTCATAGAAATCCGCAATCTTAACAGCACCGGATTTTGCATTAAAGATAATACCAAGATTCAATTTACCATCTGGCATGTATGTTTCTTCCATCTGTTTAATCTTAGACAGATAACCAGATACACAAGATTCATCTCCACTGCGCACACCAAGTGCAACACCTTCTGCAATATCAGCCCAATCATCGATATCATCCATCATCTTGGAAATACCATTCATGTTCACGAGACCTTCCATGGTGATTTTATTTTGATTCATGGTAATTACAGGCTTTGCATTTTTACCCATTTCTGGAGTTACCTTACCAACCTTATCTTTCCCTTGCTGGATGGCTGCACGAATTTTTTCAGGAGATTCTTCAATGGCTTCAGCCAATCTGGAAGTTAATGCACGAAGCATCGTATCTCGACCAAGTTCTTCCACTAGTTTAGCACCTTCAGAGGCAATAAAGTCTGTCGGCTTCAAAGGTAATGGTTCACCTTTCGCAATACTTGCAAGTGCAGCGGTTGCATAACCCGCACCACCAGCCAATGCCATCTTCGGCATATTTCTTGCTCTCTTTCTGATCTTGGAAATTTCACGATTGATTTTCACTTCAATACCAATCAACAAGCCTTTGTATGCAATAAAGGATTTTGTTTTGTGATAAAGTGTTTGTACAAGATTCTTGATGACCAGGAATGGCCAAGCCACGAGCTTGTATAATACACCGCCCTTTTTCAAATCCTTACTGGTACGATGTACAACGTTACGAATGATTCCTTTACGAGGAACACCGTTCTTGAAATCGAGAATACGCTTTGCACCTTTTGCAACAGGCTTTACCAAACCAGAAGCGGTTTTGCCTGTACCACCGAAGAATCTTTCCTGTACAACTTCTTCACCATCTTCGATGGTTTCTTCATCAGATTCTACGACAACATCTTCACCATAGAAATCAGATAGCATGTATTCCTTATACAAATCATCAATCATGGATGTCATGATCTGACGTTCTGTTTTCAATTGATCTTCGGAGATCTGGTTCAGATAAGATTCCAATGCATATTCTTTTACAGTGTCATCATGTTCCACCATTCCAGGCTTCGGGGAATAGGAGGAAGCCACTTCTTCTTGTGTCAATGCAATTCTTGCTTCTCTGATTCTTGCGGCTTTGTCTGCACCAGACATATTAGCTGAAGACTGCAACTTGCGAGCAGCATTTTCACGTTGCTGTTTCATCTTTGCAAGTTCTGGATCATCGATATCTGCTTTCTTCTTTTTCTTAAAGACATCAAAGAAACCCTCTTCATCGAAATCAACATCTTCATCGGAGTCATCATCGGAGACACCCTTTTTCTTGGATGATTTCTTTTTGGGTTTCTTGTCACACTCGTCATCATCACACTCATCGTCATCGCATTCATCGTCATCGCATTCATCATTATCCGAATCGAAATCATCTGTATCATCATCTAAGTCAACATCTGTATCTGTTTTCTTAGATTTCTTTTTCCTGGATTTCTTTTTGGGTTTTTCATCGATGTCTTTGTCGAATTCATCAACATCGTCATCATCACATTCACCGTCTTCGCATTCTTCATCATCATCGAATTCCAAATCGGTATCCTGCTTCTTAGATTTCTTCGGAGTTGCTGCTTCGGTTGTTGTGTCGATATCAGATGAACTGGAATCATCATTTCCACCAGCATCCATATCTTCAGCTGTGTCATTTGTATCATTTGCTGTAGTATCTGCGGATTCTTTTCCAAATCCAACTTTAGTACCACAACCATCTCCACATTCTTCTACATCATCTACAACATCTCTTCTTTTGGATTTCTTTGCAGATTCTGTTCCAAATGTAATGCTCTTTCCATCTTTTGAACCACAACCATTACCACATTCCTTGAAGTCATCAATCTTTTCATTGTTGGATTCTTGGAAGATGCTTTCATCATAATCTCTTCTTAAACGACTCATGATTATAATCTCTCCTTTACTCAGGTTTATTTGTATCGGACTTTACATAGGTCTCTAAGAATTCATCATAATTCTTATCGACAATCTTAATGTAATTGATACTCGTCTTTTTCATCTCCACTTTCATTCTGGCATCTTTCAAATATTCAATCTCACGAGCATGTTCCATTCGTGGATGGGTGTTATCTGATTCCTTGATTTCCACTTCTAATGATAAAGAAGGAATAAAAAAATCAGGAATGTAAAGATGGGTTGACCCATCTTTCCACTTGTACCAGTAATTATTAGGAGAAGGTGCGATAATGTCATCAGGAGACCAGTCCAAACTTTTCAATTGATTTAAAAAGTCTGACTCATAAGTTCCGATAACATGAAATTGATGTGTGTCATCCCAAACATAATCTTTTGACATAGGATGATTATGAATCATCTTACGTTGCATCTCTGCATCATTGAGCAAATGCTCTTTCCCATATACATTCACCATACGTTGTTTCATTTGATGAACATACGCTTCTTTACATGCGGGATTGTCACACAACCTCTCATACTTCAATGTCTCTTTATTAAAGTGAACCTGGTTCTTTCGACACATCAAACATAATCTTCCCACTGGCTTGTGAACCAGTAATGAATATGCAAATTCCAATGGTTCATTTTCATCTGGGATTTGGTCATTATGTTGATATGCGATATGATGGCAATATGCATGTTTGTCATCAAAGATTCGATTACAAAAAAGACATCTTGTGTTACGCATAATGCGATCACCGCCTTTCCATTCGTAATGAAAGGTTTTAGCTTTTCGTTGTTGAGAAATATAAAGAACCTTTTTGATATAAAATAAAACAGATGAGGTGGGCCAATTGGCCCACCAAACGAGATGTTAACTTTGTCCATATACCTTTTATATATGGAGAAAAATTATGTAGTAAAGGAGATTTATCATATGCAATTAAATGAGATAAAGCATGATGCGAAAAAGAATGAGCCAAAACGTGAATTCGCATTCAGTCAAGAATTCCCGAATGAGATTGAATTGGCATTAAAAGCATTTGATCGCGTCTTTAAAGAATTGACATCCATCTCCAATGGAAAGATCGAATTCTCCGAAGAATATGGTGTTGTCAATAACTTGTACAAGTTCCGTTATATCACACCATCTGATATTGCAACTTACACTTCTAATCTAATTAAGGTATTGAAGAATCGTATGATCTGTCCACATGTGACAGATTTACAGAAGTTTTCTGTTGTATGTGCAAAGCAATACGTGGAAGATCATGGTTGTGTTCCAATCGAACATTCTTCCATCTATGGTTTGTACAATTACACTACCGACAATATGACTCTACGAGATTTGTTGGTTCTTTGTGAAAATGACTTCTATCATACCACTGTTGTTTCTAGATTTGAAATGCAAGAACGTGTGAAAGTAATGAAGGAAGATTATAAAAAGATTGCCGACATGCATTTCAATGCCAATATCATGAAGATTGTAGAGGGTTTACCGAAACTCATCACACAAACTGATTTCTTGGAATTGACTTATGTGGAACAGAAAGCAGTTCAAACATTCATTGAAGAATTCATTCTGTTTACGATTATGCTGAATACAATCATCATGAGCAACATGATCTTCTTCTGTGTTCCGAAATCCACATATGATACAAAATTCATTGAAAAGAAAGAGCACGTAGATTCCAACACATTATTGGATGATGCCGATATGGACGATGGCGGATTGTATACGGAAGCAGTTGACACATCGAAATATAAACCGGTATACATTGTTCTGATGAGTGGAAACGGTGCCATCTCAAAAGCAGTACAGAAAACAACACTGAGTGCTATATCACATGCTGGAATTTCATTTGATTCTTCTATGAATCGAATTTATTCATTCGGCATGTTCAATAAGAATCGCACCGAAGAAGCTCCGCGTAAGAATGGATTCCGTATTGATTCTTTCTTTACGGAAAATCACAAAGATGTCACCATGAGTGTATATGCCGGATACATGTCCAATGAAAATTATAACAAAATGAAATCTTTTGTGGAAGATAATTATGTCGGTGATAAAAAGACGGATTATTCATTAGGAACGATCTGGAAGCAGTTGTGGCATTCTGATAAAGAATCTCATAAACCAAAGGACATGGCATTTGTATGTTCCACATTTGTGGATCGTGTATTAAAAGAAGCTGGCGTAAATGTTACTGGAAAACACCTGCCATCCCCACAAGACTTCGACAGAAGTATGGCAAATGACATGGTACATTTCGAACGTGTGTTCAATGGAAAACCCGAGCACTTCGACGAACAAGACATGTTGGATCGTGTGAAAAACTTTGCAAAATATAAGAAAACCAATAATGCAGATGATGTGGTAACAGAAGCTGTTGATACATCGAAAACAAAACCGATTTATGTCGTATTGACAGAGGGTGTGGAATTTGTATCCGACCAAGTAAAACGTCATACTCGTTCTCGTTATTCCCATTCCGGTTTGTCATTTGATGATTCCTTACACCATGTTTATTCATTTGGCTTACAAAATCCCGTGAATGAAGACACAATTGTTCGAAATGGTTTCCGCATGGATGATATGTTCTCTGACCATCACAAAGGTATTCGATTCACTGTCTTTGTTGCATTTGTTTCCAATGATAAATGGAATACGATGAAGAAATATGCAGATCATGTGAAGAATAGTCCCAAGTCTAAATACTCACTTGGTATTATTTGGAGACAATTGTGGAATGATGAAAAACCACATAAGAGTGATACTGCACCAGATCATGAACTAAAAGAAGTTTGCTCCACCTTTGTCAATAGTATTCTGAAATCTGCGGATATTGATTTGACAAAGAAAGTACTTCCAGCACCTGCTGACTTTGAAGCAAACATGCTTGTGAGAATGAATCAATTCAACCAAGTGTTCTCTGGTACATCTGATCAGTTCAAGATAGAAGAATTCCGTTCTCGTGTAAAAGACTTTGCAAAACGTGAAGAAACCAAGAAACTTGCAAAAGGTGATGTCATCACAGAATGCTGCTTGTTAAAGACCAATCGTTCTCGTCACTTCAACAAGATTCCTTTTGATATCAATATGAGAAATATTGTATTACAAGATATGCATCCAAAGTTCAAAGATACGGTTGCAGCAATCGAATATATTACAAAAGACACACGTTCCCCATTTGCACAACTCATTTATCGTTACGGCAATCCTTCCAAGGTATTAGATGGAATGGATGGTATGATGATTTGTCGTATGTTTATCAACGATCCATGTGCAAGATGTGAAAGTTATGATGAATATGCAAATAAACTACATCAAGCCGACTTCCATACAGATGTATGTTGGTTGGATCGTATTGCATTTGGTAACAATTTCCAAGATGACAATTACAGAACCGATGCATTAGGATTGGAACATCGTCATCCGATTAAACAAACATTGGAAACTTTGTATCACATGTTCAGTGAAACAAGACTGAAGACAAAGGAAGAATTGTGCAATCATATTCTTAAAATCGCACATGTGATGGAAGGCATCATTCAATGTTATGGAAGCGATGGATTATACAATTGGGAACTCGTACGTGACATCTTGGCTGTTCTTGGTGAAATCATGACAAGAAGCATGATCAAACTATATGACAGACATATGGTTTTGGTTGTGTCTGATAACATGGATGATGTGGATGCTCCCGGATATATGTATACAGAAGCATTTGTGTTGGAAGCAGATGAACATGAACCAAAGGTTGTGGAAACTGGTAATGACGGGAAACCGACTGGTGGTGGAAATGGCCAAGTGACATCTGCACAAGCTGAACAAAAGAAGAGCTGGTGTAAACGGATGCTTGATGAATTCACCAAATGGGTACAAGGTACCTTGACGAAAGTTGCTGAAAAATTCAAAGGTAATTATAAAGCACAAGTGGGTTATGTTGCTGCAAATAAGACAATGAATGAACAGATCAAAACAGATTTGGGAAATGGTTCATTCAAACCAAAAGTCGAAGACTGGCCGAAATATAATATTCCCATCAAAGAGATTGGACAGAAGAAATTATCCGAGGTCATCAAACCTTGGTTGGATGGTACAGCAAAAGAACCACTTACAGCACTTAGTGTGAAGAAAGCATTCTATCCAGAAGCAGTTGCAGCTGTTATTACGGAATCCTATGTATTGGAATCTGGTCAAACACCACAAATTCAGGCACCACAAGCACAACCCGCAAATGTTGGAAAGGCAGCACTTACAGCAAAAAATGTGAAAGCAAATGTAAATGCAGCATTACAATCCAAAATCGATGCTCCAAAGAAGTTTGAACCAGACAGCGAAAATGGTAAGAAATTACAAAATTTCTTCTTATTCGGTAAACCGGATGCATCCAATGCTAACTATTCCAATGAATTAACTCCGGAATTATGGCAAGATACCATTAATAATATTATCAACTGTGACAAAGCAGTTACAGTTGGTATCAAAGAAATTACTGCAGATATCAAATCAACGAGTGATGAATTGAAATCGAAATTGGCTGCCTTAAAAGAAGCAAATGCAAACGCCAGTGAAGCACAAGGTGATGCTGCAAATGCGAATAATACGGGTAATGCAGATATTACTCGCTTGGAAGATCTGATTAAGATTGTTACCGAAATTTCAAATGAATATAGTATTGGATTTGCTCACAGTATGCAAGATGCATTTTTTGTGACTTCTTACAAATTATATTCCGATATTATCAAAAAATACAAAGATGCTTCTGGTAGCTTCGAGCAGCAACAACCAAATGCCAATGCACAACCGGCACAAAAACCGGCAGCTCCTGCTCAGCCAGCCGCAAATGCACAAGCTCAACCCGCATAATGAATGAAAGGAGAATTCTCCATGTTGAAATATCAAAAGGAGATTGTCAACATTCCCGAATTTAATCAACATGCAAAACAGAAAGTGGAAGAAATCATATCCGGTTCGCCGGATATGATTACTGCTTTGGAATGCGTTGGTGCCATGTATGGTATTCCACCCACACATTTCACTGTTGAGCCAGAGATTAAAACATTACGAATTGTTGATGATCATGTTATGACACCACCAGATGTTCGTCCGAATACAAAAGCAATCGTATGTAGTATTGGTGGTGTATTAGATCATATCTCACAAAGAGTCAATGATAAATTAGACGAACGTCATGATGCAGAAACGAATGAAGGAAGATTACATCCTCATGTTTCTCAAAATGCAAATCCCAATAAAGGAGAAGTCATCGAACGTCATGTAGATGCAAATGGTGATGAAGTTCTCGTATATGATTCCGGATTGATGGACCTTCCCAATACAAAAGAAGGACATCTAAAAGCAGATGAATTACGTGAAAAGAATAAAATACCAGAATTCAAACAAGATGAATTCAATAAGAAAAAAGATGATTACTTCAAAAAAGAAGATGCGATTGAATTAGAATTCATGGCAAATATTGATTTGGATTTGGCATGTGATAATGAACCACGTCCAACTGATATGGCAAAACTCATTCAAGAAAATGCATTTCATTTGGATTTAATTTCTCATTATCATGATACGGATTATCTTGGTTATGAACTGTTACAAGAACAGGGATTTGATTATGTAAAACCAACAGAATCCTTTGCTTTGGAAGCGGATGTGGAAAATGAAAAACCCAAGGTCAATCCAGAAGATATCAAACATATGAAGTTTGACAATACCCATATTACAAATGCAATCAAGTGTTTCAATATGGCACGTGACGAACAAGCCGACAAAGAAAAAGGTATGTTTGATTTGGATCAATTCACATCTTCTCAACATTACAAACGTGGCATCAATGAATTGGAGAAACAGTTTGATTGTAAACTCAGTGTGCATTTCAAAGATAATGTAAAAGAAGCGGATAAAACCAATCTGTTCACATTAGTATTTGATCATCAGCATTCTGATAAGATTTATGTCTCCAAATCCAAAGGTTTCCAATTAAATGGATTACCCATCACAATTGTTTGTGTAAATAATGCAATCGACGAAGAGATGACAAAGAGTGCAGATAAGGATTTATTTGGTCAATTCATGTGTGCTTCCTTGTGTCATGAGATATTCCATAATGTTGTAAATGCCATCAGATGTAAAACAAACATGTTTATTTATACATCTACAAGTGCAATGGCAATGGCTTTGAATACAACAGATGCTAGTACACGTCGAGAGATCTTTTCCAAGTTTGCAGATACCGTTGTAATTCAAGGAAAGAATCTGAATGATATGGAAAAGAAGAAGCTGATCAAAAAGCTTTGTTACATTTCTGCATTGTCTGATAACCAACAGGAATTGACGAAGATTCAGAATGCTTTGGATCATTCTAATTCCATCAGTGATGCAGATCAGCAAGTGGATGCATTGATTGCTCGATATGAAAAAGCAATCGCACAATATCAGAAGAAGATTCCACATGCTACCAAGAAAGGGAATAAGTACATCAGTAATCCAAGTGGTTATAAAATCTTAAATAAGATTGCAACTGGATTAAGTTGTTCCATTATCGGTGCTCCGATTGGATTGCCGATGTTAAAGCTGTTACCAAACAGAAGTGACGCTGCATTGGCACAAGCGTATACGGATTATCTGAATCATACCAACAAAGAAGAATACTATTGTGACATGTTTGCTGGCATGTACAATCTTCCATTATCATTCACCTATGGCTATACCAAACGTGACTTTGCCGCAAATGATATTTCCGATGATCGTTTGAAGTATTTACAAGATTTGGAAAAGCAACTCCGTCAGTTTACCTTATCACCTTATCCAACAAATAGTGAGCGGAACTATGCAGCTTACCAAATTGCAAAAACCATTATGAGTGGGAAAGAAAAGATTTCACCCGAGGTGAAACGGTATTGTGAATGGATTGTCAATAACTATTCCAAGATTAGCAGTGCTGGTGTGGAAAATAATTATAACAAGACCACATTTGATCCAAAGGAAGCACATGACTTAGATGAACATGTACAGAATTTAATTCTGAATAATAGCATTCCTGTGACGGAATCATATCAAATGAATTGAGGTGACAAATATGACATTGAATGATTATATTCTCGATCAAGTAATGGAAGCAAAAGAAAATGAGTTGGAAACAACACAAAAGGTGTTAGAATATCTTGTGACAGAAAGTATGAAAGAATGGGAATATCTTGATCACTGCATTACCTATCACAAAGATCCAACACTCGTTCAAGAGTCATTTTTAAAGAAAATACACACAGGCGTGAAAGATACTGCGGGAGGCATCCGCAGTATCATCACAAGACTTCGTGCATTGACTCGTCGAAATCTTGTGGTATTGAAAACATTGTTTTCACATGTAAAAGATGTTACTGCCGGTTTCAGTGGTAAATTCCGCAAGAGTGGTGCTAAGAAAAGTGCATCTCAAATTGCACATGAAAATCTTCGTAAGAAATTGGATCCTGAGAAGAAGATGGCAGAATCACAAGCACGTGTAAAAGTGCCATACGAAGGAGACATCAAACAAGATGAGATTGAATTGATTAACTCTGCAATCTTAATCAAAGAATTTGATGATGATAACAATTTCGAAGTGGATTTGATGGGTGTAAACTATGTGAAGAATGATCGTGGTAAAGTGAGAGCTGTCTCTGATAAAGGAGAAGGTGTTCCTTCATTGGCATCTCTATTCGTTTATACAAACTCCATGATTTACTTCATCAAACATCCAAGTGAAATGGAAACATTATGTGAATTGATTGCATTGGGATTCAAGATCACAAATGGTGAACAAGAAATTGCACCAGCCGAATATGCCAAGAGAGTTAATAAATTGAGCAGTGCCGCATTCAATAAAGCAAATGGTATTGCTGCTGGTGGTACAAGATTAACCATGCAAGAACTCACGACGTTCCAATCCAAATTGAATAAGTTGGAAGAACAATTGGACTTTGCGCAAAATGGTAATAACAAATTGAATGATGTGGATACAAGTGTCATTCAAGCTTTGAATACATTGGTTCATATTACAGAACATTTTCAGTTTGGATTATCTTCCTTATCGAATGCAATGCAAAAGGTACATCTGATTGATTTGAAATATATGAACTCTATCACTGACAGAAATGTGTTGTCAAAGTTTGTATATGATTGCATTCAGAATGGTATCCCGCCCAAGTATATCGCGTACAATACATGGTTAATCGCCAATGAAAGCATTCGTGGTAGTGCATCCAGATATAAACCTGTCGGTGGTCAAACACGTTGTGTATTCTTCCCGAATGATAATAAAAAGGAAATTCTTAAAATTGCCACATCCGGTATTGGTATCACATCCAATAAGAATGAAATTCGTTTCTCAGAATTCTTAAAACGTTCCAAGGAACAAGAGATGATTGATATTTCCGCACTTGTTACAAATACTTATGCGGAAGATGCCATATTGGCAATGGAACGTGTTGTCGATAGAGTTGGAAAACATCCTGACTTACAGATTCTGAATGATATGAAATCAAAATATAAAGCATTTACTGATCGACATCCTGAATTGAGATTGGTTGTTTCTGACTTTAATGATGGCAATGTCATGTGGTCGAGTGATAAAGATCGTTGGATCTGTATCGACTATGGTCTTGGTAAACGTAATACACAGAAACAAGAAGTCGTTGACAAGAAGGCAGATAAAGCCATCAAGCAATATCATAAACAGAACGAAACAAATGATGATGGAGGAGAACCAAAGTCATTGAAGAATGTTGCAAAAGAATAAGGGGTGATACTATGGAAGAATTAGAATATTTCTGGGAGTGTATGGTGGAATCCAAACAGAATGTATTTGATGCAATCGTTGCAGAAAATGAAAAGGAACATATGTTGGTGGAACAATACCTGATGAAACAAGCAGAAGGTAGAATCACATTGGAAAGTTCTGACATGGGAATTCGTCTATGGCAATTGCTTAAGAAAACAAGTAAAGCCACAAGTGGTATTGCCGATCATGCAGTTAACTTGTTAAAGGGTATCTTCCATGTGAAAAATGGGAGTAAAAGACCAACAAAAACTCCAAATGCAATTGCACAACAAGTTGTACCGAGTTCCAAACTTCCAAAAGCACAACAGGAAGTGGAAAAGAATTTGAAAACACCATTCAAAGGAAAAGAGAATGTGGTATTAAGTGCAACTCCTATTTTTATTAAGGAAATTACACAAGATGAAGGTTTATACATCGGATTATTCGGTGTCAACTATATCAAGAATGAAAAGGGGCAGTTGGAACATGTTTCCAACTCCCATGGTATCAAGGGACTGGAAGACAATACCATCATCTACAAGAACATGGTGTATTATATCAAACATCCAGAAGCATTTGAGAATCTTGCAAGGATTGTGGAACAAGCCGGTGATTTGGTAGATGGTGGAAATGTTGACCAAGCAAAGCTTCGTGAAGCCATCAAAAAGACGGTTGCGAAGAGCCATGCTCCCGGTCGTGAATTCAATGCTGGTGGTACAAGATTAACCATGAAGGAATTGACAACATTTGCTGCTAAAGTGAATCAGTTAACAAATGCAATGGACAAATTCCAGAATGGTAATAATCACTTGAAAGGTTTTGATTCTGAAACAATTACGGCAATGAACCAACTGGTCCGTGAATTGGAAACTTGTCAACATGGTATCAATGGTTTGGCAAATGAAGTTGGTAAGCTGTACATGATCAAAGCACAATATGTGAACTCCATCACGGATAAAAATGACTTGGCAAAGTTTGTGGAGATGTGTATTGATGCTGGTGTACCACCAAAGTTTGTTGCATATAATACATGGCTGATTGCAAATGAAGAAATCCGTGGTGATAAGGTAGACTTTAATAAAGTGCCAATGGGGCAAACCAGAATGGTACTCTTCCCGAAGGATAAAAAGATCATTACCAAGATTGCGTTTAGTGGTCGTGGATTAACTTCCAACAAGAACGAAGTGAGAATGAGTGAATTTATCCAGCGGAGTAAAGAAGAGGACATGATCAAGATTGCTGCTCCGATTGTTGGGAAATATGGTAAAGACTGTGCAGTTATTGATATGGAACGTGTTGTCGATAAAGTTGGGAAACACCCCAATCCAAAAATGTTAAATCAAGTAAAGGGACAGTTCATAGACTTTGTACAACGTCATCCTGAATTAAGATTGGTGGTTACCGACTTTAATGATGGAAATATCATGTGGTCAAGCGATCGTGATTGTTGGGTATGTATTGACTATGGCTGTGGTCAGCGTGATAACATTTCTGAAGAGAAACTGCAACAACGTGCTGAGAAGAAACAGGCGGCATACAAAACTCGCACTGGTAAAGATAAAATATTAGATGTTACAGTGGGTGATGATAATGACAACGATTGATGAAATTGTACAAGAACAAGAGAGAGAAAAGTAACAGATACTTCAAACAAAAAATCAAAAATGATAACATCAACATTATTCATGTATATCCCCCGGCATATGCCGGGGGATTGCAATGATGATTAGAGTCCGAGATCCTTGTCTTTCGATGCAGGTGAGATAGGTGTTGCAACCTTATAACCTTTCTTGGTCACAAGGTCTTCATACACCATCAATTCATCCTCGATATATTCGATTGCATCTTCGAGAGTGATTCCTGTCTTAATGCCGTGCTCAAACACGAGCTCTCGTGTTTTGATGTCGACCTCTTTGAGCAAAAACATTTCATCGAGGTCTTCTTCACGCGGGAGACCTGTCCACTCATCACGCGGAAGACGAATGGCAATCGGTGCCATTACGATGTCAGAGATATTGCCGTCATATACCCATCCGGCAATCAATGTGAATGTTTCGGCTCTGACATCGTAATCATCCACTGCAATTACGATTTCGCGCTTACCTATCTGGGAATCAAGAAGGGAGAAATGAATTCCTACCTTGTTTTTGAAGTACTCATAATGAGTATCCGTGATACCAGTGTCCGGCAGTTCTTCGCACAGGATTTCATGGTCTGTGAGAAGATTGACGATTTCAGCCATAATATTCTCAAGATTGATTCGTGCAATCTCAGCCTCGGCCTTAAGGTACTGCTGCCATGCCGTCTTCAGACGAGCAGATGTTTCCATCTTGGCGATTTTAATGGCTTCTGTCAGTGTTGTATTCGGTTTCATAATGAATTCCTCCTTTGGAATATCGCTCGGTTTCTTAAGACATGAGCTGGTCTTATGTTTACGATTGAGCAGTTTAACGACATGCTTGGGTCGGATGAAAAAGCATCTGTTAGACGCTTGGTAAATTAAGAACATAAATTTGAATACGATCTTAATTCATATAAATAATATATATATCAAAAAATAAAAAAATGCAAATTTTGTATGCTACACGGGAAAACCGGGGATTAACTTATATTTCGAAAGGAGTTTATAGCATGGATCATATGATAAAAACAACCCAACAATGGAATGCAACATCTATGACAGGGTATATCATTCCAAGTGGTACATTATGTATTGAGATCGTGAATGATCAAGATTTTCGAGCAAAGGTTGGTGATGGTAAACGATCTTATCGGAATCTCCCATATTTAACACATAGCTATTATCAAGAAGAAACTATTTTTTCTAACACGGAATCTTCATTAAAACATCTGGAATCATTAATTGGTGATAAGGTTAACAATGACACATTCAATGATGCAATCGCTTCATTACAAGAAGAAATTGCAAATATAGATTTTTCAAAATATGCAACAGTTGAAAACGTAGAATCGTTAGAAGAAATAGTTTCACAATTGAATGCTGAATGTGATGATCGATATCATGAATTAAATGATAAGATTGACAACATTGATATTGATTTATCGGATTATGCAAAGAAAGAGGAATTGCATAATCATGATAATAAACTCATATTGGATGAAACAACAGCATCATTTACGATCGAATACAAAGATATCTTGGATCATCTGGATATTAAGATATACACAGATTTTACCGGTGCAACATCAACGACAGATGGCACAAGTGGATTAGTCCCAGCTCCATTAAAAGGTGATCAAAATAAATTCTTGCGTGGAGATGGCACATGGGTGTCGATTGATATCACACCACCGACACCTTCTGGAGATGCCATCACATATATCAGTGGACGTGATATTTCCATTACAACTGTCAGTGATAATGTAAAAAGAATCGATTACACAGGCATTGTTAGTAACTATACCGTCAAACGAGATGATGTATGGGTGTTAGAAAAATCGAGTTCCAACCAACAAAAAGAATCATTAGATTTATTACAATATCTTGATGTGTTAACATTAAATGTTGGATTTAATGAAAATGATACGAACCCATAACATTTGATTACAAATTAATTATTTCCAAGGAGGAATTATTTATGGAAGAAAATAATATCATTGAAACAACAGTTGGTGAGGATATCAATTCTCAAACTGAAGTTGAAGAAGCAACAATTGATGTGGCACTGACAAGTGGACAAAAGGAATCTATCAAAATCCAATACCAAATCTCGGACGAAGTGGTACAGAGAGTCATTAATGAATCTGACCAGCTTGTACAACTGTATTTGGATTATAGAACATTGGATGTTGATGCAGATGAATTTAATGACACATCAAAATCCATATACAATACATGTTTGGGATATCTGGTGAATCTCAAAATCAATATGTTTCGATATGCTGGGTTGTCAGTTGGAGGATGCTTTGAAAGAGTTGTACTGGATGCCATTATCATTTCCAGAGCGATTCGCAATTTCATTATCAACAAATCACAAGAAGAAAATCACGAATAATCAATATAAACCGGGGCCATATGGCCCCGGTATTATTATATCATTCGTTTGTTGTTTCATTGTTGATATAACTATCAACTGCATCAATGATATCTCCAAATAGTGCAAAGATTGCATTCCGTTTTGCACGAGGCATCGTAAAATAGTCTTCCGAAATGGAACCATCCACGGTATTGATATTTAGATTTGCATAACGAGTGTTTGTTGTTGTATCATCAATATACACATAGATTGCACCATTTCCGTAGTTCATATCTTCATTTGTCTGAATCACATAACGAAGACCACCTTCTTCTACGCGGAATTCTGATACACCACTGAATGTCGTTGTATCGATACTTTCATCGATGACTGTTACAACCAAATCGAAGATTGTATTTTGTTTTGTTGAGAATGCGATTTGCTCATTCATTCTCTGTTGAATTTCTTGTCTCATATGGAGACCTCCTTTTTTGTAAATCATTATATTCGAGTTTAAATCATGAATGAAGCATCCATGATGTAGACCGCAGCAGTTGTATTACCGGTAAATGTAGTTGAACTATTTGTGTACAAATTCATTGTGCCAGCGGTGTTTATCTGTAAATCGCCAGTACCAGCAGAAGGAGAACCACCGATAATCAATGGACTGTATGTGATATGCCGTAGTTCATCCGTTGCATAATATCCATCTGGCAATACAGCCATTGGTGTAATTGTACCTGTTGTAGCTGTAACGCCAAACATTCCTCTGATGTAAACAATGTTTCCTTGTTTTCTACATTTTAACACACTCGCACCATTTAATTGGCTCCCATTTGTTAATGTTACCCATTCTGGATTATCATTAATACCGTATAATGTAGCGACTTTCGAAACAACTTGACCAGTGGTGGATGGTAACGCATCTTGTCCGCCGGTATTTATATAATCAGATAATGTCCAGAATGGACCCCACACATTACCTGCTCGACTGACATCATTCAATGCAGTAAATGTCCAAGATTGATAATTTGCGGCAACTTTTACCCATAAATCATATACAAACGATGTTCCTGATGTAGTTGTATATGTGGCAACAAAATTCGATGGATTGATATCATGTGTTGTAGCCCAAGCTTTATCTGGAGCAGATGTACCAACAGGCGTTTGTAATCCATTTGTAATGTAATCCCAACTTAAGGAAGCTGTATGCAATGTTCCTTTTGTCGAACCGGTGCGGAAACGACAACGCAATATACCGTGACCCTGATAAGCGGAAGCATAACCATTTGAAACCAACAATACTAGCATTCTGTCATCACTTGCAGCTGTCGATGTACAAGTTGCAATTTTAATCCATTTATTAGTTAATGCAGTTTCATTCTTCGCATAACAATGTCTAACATAATCGGATGCACCTTTGAATGAATCACCGTATACATTTCTCCATTTGTAAGAACTTGATCCAAGATCATAGTTGCTTGTTATATTTGGCCTAAAGTTTGACCCCTCGGCTTCACCTTGTGTCATAAAAATCAATGAACCAACGATAGAAGATGACATTGCTGCTGATGATGTATATAGTCTGATATCATAGTTATTGGTTGAACCATCTGTTGCATGAAAATCTAAATAACGTCCAATTTCCATTGATCCATTACTATAGACACATGGTATCGTTTCCCATGAATCAGTACCGTTTTTATTGATTGGATAATCATTAAATTTATTTGCATAAATTGTACCAGTATTTGGATTTGCATATATCGAAGCATTTGTATATACCTGATCTGTTGTAGTATCTTGTAATGTGGAAGCACCTGCAGTGGATGAATATTTACTACCCATAATCAATGGTCTATAATTATTACCAATAGCCGCAGATTGTGTTACTTTGGTATCCACCAAATCAGATGTCAATGCAACTGTACCCGTTTTATCAGGCAATGTCCATGTTCTTGCAGTTGTTGTTGCGGCAGATGTCAATGTGCTCGATGTATGAGAATCATAGGTACCATGTCTGAAAACAACATTTCCTCCAATTGCTAAATTGAAATTTGATCCAAATCCAAACACCTTTCTATCGGCAATTGTATTTCCGTTTGTTATAACATAAACATCACCGTCAGAACCAATGTATGTTTTTTCACCAGTAGTATTATTATATGATTCTGCGGCAAATTTTGTTGCATTATAAAAATTCGTGGGAAATTCCCCGCTACCAATGATCATGTTTCCACCAGACTGAATCACCATATTCATACCAGAGGTGTCACCGGGATAACACTTGATACCCGCATTATTACTATTATATTCAGATTCAGATGTTGTTTGTTGAAATTTTAATTGTGGAAGATCTCCTGCGATATTAATAAAACTGGAATACATGTTATCAATGTAAGATGTTGAAAAATAATATGTTGAAGTTCCTAATTGTGAATGTCCATCGCCACGAGAACCAGATTGGTATGGTATGATTCCTTTTGATGTCGTACGAATCCAGTTTGTGTCAGTGCCATCAGGGTCTGCCATTCCATAATACGAATTTCCAGACACGATAGTTGCACCAAGATAATTAGAGTGTGTATGGTCAGATGCAGAAATCCCCAATCCAGTAATATCTGATTTCGTAATAGAGGAAGAACCAGTAATGTGTCCTTGTGCATCATACTTCACTTTCAACATACTAGCTGTTGTAACTGCAGTGACGGAGTTAGCATGATTGATCGTTACAGTTTGTGGTGCATCTGATGATGCTCCAGTTATTGCAACAGAAATTCCAGTTCCTGATATCACATCTTCTGCTTTTAAACAATAAAGATTTTTGTAAAATGTCCATTCACCATTTGCAAGTACTACGCTTGTGATTACATTTCCATCCCCATCCCAATTATATCCGGAAATATAATGTTCACCGTAGATATTTGTTACAGTACCATTAATTGTGATCGTACCAATTTTGTATGCATTTGTTGCATTACTTGATATATTAGGTGAGAAAGATACGACCGATTTTGATGATGCTAAATCATATGCCGCTTTTACAGCATATGGTGTTGCTGCTAAATCAGCCGAAGTGCTATTTGTTGCTGATGATAGTTTTGTAATTCCATAGGCACCCGTTGTTGCCGTTGGTATTGTTGACGTAGTTGCAGTTCCTGAAGATGGAGTTAATGTCGTCACCCAAGTATTATTATTAGAGCCATATGCTCCAGATAATGTATATGGCTCTAA